>JAABUR0100002633.1_pt1 | contig 26847 bp, 23 predicted proteins | sample 5560091 | NCBI WGS metagenome assembly JAABUR01 (sample SAMN10711879, study PRJNA513375) | rock metagenome | isolation source: Antarctica rocks | place: Antarctica: Victoria Land, University Valley sud
TGAGGGTATGGGAAGGTGGGGGAGAGAGGGGGAGATGGGGGGAAAGGGGGTGGTACACTGGTTGGGAGTGAGAGTGGGAATATGAGAGAGCTTCACGGCAGGGGGGAGCGGCATGGGGTACATACTACTTCGGATCGGGAGGGGGGATCGGTAAGGGAGTGCATGGGATAGAGGAAAGATGATTAGGAGTGCTTGTTGGCGCAAGGTGGAGTTTTGATGTTGGTTTGAGGTGTGCTGGCGTGTTGGAGAGATGGGGTTGGGGGATGGGGGATGGGGATGATGGGAATGAGAATGAGATTGTTAGTTCCTCCTTGGATAGCGGATGGTAGAGAATGATCGACCGAGATGTATGTACGATAGGGCTTATTGGACCGAGTCTGTGATGTTCCAGTGCACCATCGAGTCCTCCTAGTAATCGGGGCCCCCTTGAGTCGCAAGCTCCTGCTACTGGCAAATACGCGTTCGGCCAGAGGATACGTTGACTGCTCATTCATCCTCTAGCGGTCTTGGCATCCGTCTTCTCTGGATCCTTCTGCTCCTCCTTCTGCTTACCACTCGGTTCATTGTTCCTCGACGGCGGCGCCTTCTTGTCATGATGATGCAGTTTTCCCTCCTTCTCCTCTCTCCGCTCCTGCTCCCTCGCTGCTTCTTTCCTGTCGTTCATCTTCCTTTCCTCCGCTTCGACCATATCTATCGCTCGCCGTCAGCGCTTACACCTTCGCACCTTCGCGGTACATGTGCTCCAAAGAGGAGAATGAACGTACCTCTCCACTGATCCTCCCCCGCATACCGTTCATGATGAATCTTCTTATCAATCAAATGCTTATGCTCCGGATCATTCGGATCCAACACCTGCACCGTCTCCCACCTCCCCTCCCCCTTATCCCGATCCCCCACCTCAAACGCCGCCGTAGCAATCAACACCGCAATCGTCAGCGTCTGCGCGTAAACCCTAGCCTGCACCAACTTCTGCTGCGTCGACAGATACGGAGAACGACCGACGATGCCGAGCGCGAGGCCCATGCTGAGAACCCATGAGACGCCGACGATGGGGTAGCGGTTCTCTTTGCCCCAGACCATGAATTTCTCGTAGGTGGATCTGCGTTCGTCTTCGGCGAGGCGGGCGAGTTCGGAGTCGTCTTTGTAGCCTTCGTCGGGGTGGCGGGATTTTTCGAAGCTGCGGGAGAAGCGGTCGGCTGTTACGATTGCTGTGGTGGAAGGGGAGCGGCATTAGCGAGGGTGTACTGTGAATAGTCCCTATTATGCAATTGGTGCATATTGGACCATGCGAGCTCATCTCAATCCGATCCAGTCACTATCTCTGTGTTGAGCAGTCGTTCTTCCTCGAACGTCCCACCCATAGGCTCAATTGTATCCCATTCCTCGTACAGCCCGTATTCCTCCTCTATCCCATGTCTCAACCGGAGTAATCACTCACCCCCGAATGTCGCACCAGATGTGCACAGGAACGCACGCAATGGGAGCGTCAATTGCCGAAAGGCAGGATATCGTATACCAGCTCCATAAACACCACCGACACCCAGACCCAGTCCTATCAGACCGCCCAAACTGCCTCCTTTGAGCGTTTCACTGGGCAAAGCATTCGCGTTAGCCCGAGCTGCATGAATGATGAGAGATTGGGAGACGGACTTGTAGTGAGCTTGCTCTTCTTCCTTTGTGAGAATCTTCATTGCCGCCGCTGAAGGTGGGCAGCTATCGAAGCATGGGCGTGGGCGTGGAGAGTGTCCTTGAGGGGAAGGATTAGAGCTGGCGCCATCAATAGCTGGGCGCGGAGATACGGCTGACACGTGACATGACGTAGCTATCTTCTTAATAGGACGCTTCAATACGGACGAGAGGCATATTTACGATCAGGACATGCCTTACGATGTAAAGTACACCTACGTAGTGTTTCCTCTCGAGATACATGTCTTCCATGAGTTTCCCCTTATCATGATACTCATCCAAGAGATAAGTATATCCTGACAGACGAAAGCCCCATCGAACGCCAGCTTCATTATCTCATCATGGCTTACGGATCATCGCCAGAAGGGAGATGATAGGGTTGCAGTGTGCGGTCGTTGTTAGAGGATCTTTTGGGCATTGGAGGGGCGCTTATTTGGTGGATGATGTATGTGTAGTGAGAGATGGAGATTGAAAGATACGGGGTTGTGCTTTGTGCGTTGAAGGGGTTCTTGGTGTGGGTTGGATTGTAGATCATTTGGTCAATCGTTGGTCAACATAATATTGAGTAACATTTGGTTGTAGAAGTTGATTTCAGCGGCGTGCCTTTCTGATGATGTTGTATCGCGGTTCCGCCGCGAGCATGCTGTGCTTGACGTAGATCAGTCTGCATGCATTGATTTGCTGTTATCATGTTCGGAGCTTTCGATCACTTCTTCTTTCCCTTCGTCTTGTCCAAAACCTCGATCCAATTCCTCTTCACCCCCCTTTTCTCCAAAGCATTGACAACAGCATCTTTCTGTGGCCCCTGCACCATGATCTCCATCACTGGATTCTTCGGGCTGCTGCCCATCAATTGACCTACACTCGTTGAGCTCGCGCAAGCCTTCTGCAATTCTTCGGCCAGCGGTTGCGGATTGATATGGAACGCCTCTACCCCCGAAACCTTCGTTACAGTCTTATTGCCTGACCGAGTCTCGAGGATTATATGTACTTTTGGTGCACTGCCAGCTTTCGCTTTGACACTCTCTCGCGTCTCATCGTTGCGGAGGAGTACCCAAGATGGTGAACAGCTCTGCAGGATTCGGTCGATCAGTGCGTCTCGTGGAACGCTACCTTTCGCAATAACTTCCCTGTCTAGTGGAGAATTGCCACCAAAGACTGCATTTGCTAGTATCGGGTTCAGATTGACCAATCGCTTGTTGGTGCCGGAGATCAAGTTCTCAGACTCGATGTACGCTGCGATAATTGGACGTAGCTCCGTTGGAAGATAGAGCGCCTTGACGCTTACGTTGGATGCTTCGAATATTGACGACAGCTGCTCCTTTGGCCGGAATAGATTGATGATACTGATCTTCTGTCCAACCGAGTCATCTGCGGGCGAGCCGCCAGCTGCAACGGCCTTGCCACCACCGCCCCCTCCTGACTCTGCGCCTGGCGTATCTTTCTTCGGCAGCTTGTAGGGTGCAAAGCTTGTGAACGCCTGATCAGTGAAAGCGATGTCTAGGACAACGCATTCGCCGCCATCGCGATCCTTGGACTTCAGAAGCTTCTTCTTGTCTAGGGCCTTGATAAACTTCTTTGCATTCTTCCAGCTGGTCTTTTTGATTTGGAGAGATGATGCCTGCTTTGGGGAGAGGATAGGGAAATATGGTAACACGAAGTTGGAAATGACAAGAGACTGATGGATGGGAAAATTGAGGCCTTCATGCGGGTCGCTCTTATGGGTGTTGTGGTGGTGTTGGACTCCATATAGAAAGGCGTTCCAGAAGATGTCATCAATCTCTGCAGGTTATCAGAACATGATTCCTGTAGGAATGCAGTAGTATGCCGTACCTTTTGTAGATAGCTCTGTATCTTCCTTGCCTACCTCTTCGTATGGCTTGGCATCCTCGCCTTCGACAAAATTGTTGTGAGGCTCAGCTTTTGCCTTTCCGTCAACATCATTATCCAATTGTACGCCACCTTCTTCAGAGTCATCGTCTTGATCTTCTACATGTACGTTTTCGACTCCAGTCGCTAGCGCCACATCAACCTCGTCTGTGTCCCACCCCTCAATGCGGTCCGGAGCACTTCCTCCAGACTTTCCTGATGAACTCCATGACCATAACTCGTCTCCATCCCAATGCTCGCCTCGTACGGCATGCCCTTTGGTACCTTGTACCTGCTCTAGAGATGCTACGTCAATCTCACAGATCCCCACGACCATGGGCACGCTAGGTCTCTCTAGGCTTGCTACAGCCACAATAGCATCCTTTGTAGCTTTCGACGGGAAAGGCGGGCCCCTTTGCAGACCCGGTGTCATGAGAGGGGCGCCACCACGTAGCTTCTGTAAGACGAAATCTGGGGTATGGAGGAGGGGAACGAGTTGAGGATGCTTCCATAATGTGTAGACTGTGCCGAATCGTTTCAGTCATGTTTCAAGCATATTTCGGCTGCCGACACCAACCAGTAGGGATTAGCCTTTCTTCCACCTTGAACCACAATATCCGCTGCTCCTCTCCATGATGCGCCCCAGCATACACTGTCCCAGAAATAATCTTCAGATCAGGCCCCGCAGTCGTTGTGAACCTAGCAGACAAGGCATTCTCCGGCAGTAGCGACTTTCGCAGCGCTCCCAGGCTCAAGCCTGAAGCTGCCTGATCTTCTCTGTTATCATTATCCAAGCCATTGCTGGGAACCTCGATGTTGAAATTTGAAATGATTTGGTCTGCTATTCTGCGTCCGTCTGAAGAACGGAGAGGGGCGAAAGGTTTGATCTGTGAACTGTCAACTGCTTGGGATTGTTGTATTAGTAGTCATCCCTACGTTGGGCTTCTTCTTGAACATTTCAGCCTGATAGATCAACGCGTTGAGATCACCACTGTATTACAGTTTGGACTCAGTCATGTTGTTGTTGGAGATTGCATTCAGCCCTGTTCTACTATAATTTTGCTAGAACTAGTGGCTTGGCACTGGGACACGTTTTTGATACCTTCTTTGCTACTAGTTATACTTAGAGTACATTATACACAGTCACAATCACGTTATTCGACATGATTAACAAATGTGAGATAGTCTGAGGTACTTCTGGTAAGTACTGCAGAGAGCTAGGGATATGATAGATGCTTCAGGTGAGGAAGACAGCAGACCTTGGCAAGGCTCGCTCTCTGGATCAGATCCGTATTCTACACGTCTGTTGATGAATCAGTACACCGTCTTACATTCAATGCCGGCGTTTCTATCGGTCATCGCGACAACAATACTTTCAGTATGCCAATGGCCGTATCATTGGCCCCCCCCAACCTGTCAATATATCGGGCTATCGATCCATGGCAACTCTAGGATCGTTAAGGCCAACAAATGCACCTTTGCACACAGCGTCTGCAGTAGAACCTTAACCAAATACGCTGTTTGAGTAATTGCTTGTGCTGTGAAGCCGTTGAATGAGAGGGAGGCGCTTGCTAGGTGGAAGATACAATCAAAAGTGCTTGGATCTGCCAGATAATTCAACACGATATACATGAAGAACGATGCAGCAGGTTCTGAGCTAGCTTCTTGGTCGCTGGAATGACGGCACTACAAAATAGCAGTGTAGTTGCAAACAATTCGTCGACCAATATCTTGTCCCTATCATCCAATCTTTCGGCCCTTTGTATCGACAACGATATGCCTTCTCTCGGTTGTGGAATATACGTTATATGAACATTTGATCGATAAAACTTCTACGATACAACTGGCCAGAACTGAAAGACGTGGTAGAAGATACATTGAAACCTAGTCTATCTACCTTTCCCAAGTCGTCCGTTATTGTCCAACAAGCTATCAGTATGGCAAGTTTTGAAACAATTCGGTACATCACAAAATGATATGCCACCAATGCTGACGCTCAGAATCTGACCTCTTTCGATTCTCCACTCCAAATCCCCGGAACCACAACGCAGTAGCGATATACATCTTGGGTGTCACTCAGTTAAAGTTGTGTCTGCCTTCGTGGGCCATAAGTGGATCGTGCAGACTTAGCACATGGATTTTGTTGTCGCAAGTGACGCGCTTGAAGGATAAGGTGCGCTGCTGGGGTTCCAGGCGCTTGCCGCACTTGTTGTGTGGTGCGTTTTGGATGCGTGAGTTTCGTATATAATCGCAGAGGTGCGTTTCAGGTAGGGCGGAAGGGCCTTCGGTCATTCCTGCACAGAGCTATCTTCTGGCGTTGTGTGCGCCACTCTCATAATTGACAAGATGCTCATCTGTAGCTTAGATTCGTGACGTACGACCTTGAGCCTGGAGCCACGATGCTAAATACGACGTGGAAAATCCTCTTGACAATTGCATTGCTCATCCTTTGTATCGATGGTGCCACCATTCCCGTCTCGATCGCTGTATTTCTCAATAACGAGCATGAGTTGTCAAATGCCTCGTCAGATGGCCTTTCCGAACCAATCAACTCTCAAGGACCCGCAAAGTCAGATCTAAACGCAACCGGAGTCTCTCCGAACGGAACTGCAGGGCAAAATAACCTCAGCTGGTCACGATACGTTACAATAGGGATTCAACGTACCAAGAGCTTATTCCCCGGAACTCTTCCAATATCAATCAAGACCTACTCCTGTGACGGTCATGACTATTCCCACTGGCATTACCTAAATTGCTACACCATCGCCTTTTCTGGGCTGAATCCCACAAGCTCTGCATCGATAGAGGGTCGTTGGGACCAGATGAAGGCTGATATACCGTACTGGAACGTGCCTGTGCAGTCAATCGGCAGGCAATTATCTCCTCCAATAGTGCCTTGGCCACCATTTATGGCTCTAGATGACGTCGAAGGGTTGGCGAGGAGTATGGGACATACGCATCGATACCACACAGTCACATTGGAAGGGGTGCAAGGGAGCCGAAATAGCTTCTATTATAAGTTTTACTCGCGGGAGGTGGAGCCTTGGCATTGTAGTTTCCATGATGCGATGTTGGATACAGTTGCGAATGGTACTGTGGAGGTGAGCGACGTTTGACGGAATGGATAAGGAAAGCCTTTGAGCCAAGTATGGAGACTGTGCTCTTTGTGCTGAGGAAATTTCAATCGATTCAAAGCGACTTGTTGGCGACCGTCAGACACGTGTGCCAGATCCTCCCAATCGAGTCGATAGTGAACGCCATGCACCTTGAGGCCGAATAGACAGTCAGACTGAAGGCGCTGATTTTACAAGATTTCGACGCACCAAATTCACCGGTGAAGCGCTTCGATCAAGTCCATACGTGGATAAGCCACTAATGGAAGCTAGTCTGATCGTTCATGGTATGTATATTCGATCTTTTTTTCGCATATTATTCCGAATACTTCCCTCGATTGCTCTTTGATGACTCGGCATTGATGCTTTGTGAGAGGACAAAAGACCCTCCCCAGGCCCAAGGTATCCTCAATGGTCTATTGGTCACGGACAATACCATTATAGCAGAAACAATGGTCAATTACGAACCCCTTTGATCCTAATCCGGGACATCAAGAAGCCATTGACACTGTATTATGAACCCTACTCTCTCACCATCCTCTGATCCCCTCTCTCATCCTTCTTTCCCAACCACCAAGTCTTATATATACACCCCCCACTTCCCTAAACCAGCCTCCTTACCACCAAGAACATCAACACCCAGCCACCGAGTCCAATCCTCCACATACCCCCCAAAATGCGTTTTCCCCTACCCAGTCAGACTTACGATCATTGCCCATCGCATACAGAACCAAGAAAGCCGTCATGGTATCATATCGGAAGCCAGACTTCGTGGAATGTGGCTCGGCAGAGAAATTTCTGGCTCAAGGTTGGGTTGGGAGTGGGTGCGGTGGGTTTTGTGGCGTTGGGGCTTTTTCTGGTCTTGTTTCCGCTGCATGTGCATGGGAAGCTTTAGGTGGGATGGTTCGGGAGTGGAGAATGGAAGGGAATGGTCGCGGAATTTTGAGGTTTTGGGAAGTTTGGGTTTCGGTCTGGACAGGACTGTTGGTCATTCTGGACAGATAGATTACCAGAAGCGTGACAAGAAGTGATTGATGGCCTTCCTCCAGACACGGAAGTACTAGAGTTGAAACTGTGACATATCATGGAGCACGCAAAACAAGTGTTCCTCATGATGTGCACGACAGGCCTTGTTCTCTAGACTCCGTATGACACTTAATCCATAATAAAATTTGCCAACCAAGTTCTAGATCAACAAACCAAGAATGGCCATTACAAATGAGAAGTCGACCGAGGGTCGGTTGCAAAAGTCCCTGCCGACTTTCTCTGGTAGGGAGGCGGGAGAAAGTCGGCAGGGACTTTTGCAACCGACCCTCGGACAGCGGAAAAGCTTCGCAGTGAATATGCAAGTTTCACCCCCTAATTATGTATGAGAGTCTGCACCTGCATTGTCTTTTGCACTGATCTCTTTCGAGAGAGTAGTCGTAGAACATACCCTTTACCTTACTTCACCGGACGTATTCAGGACGTCAGTAATGTGACTCCGGAGCAGATAGTGATAGAGAACAGAAATAGAAGGGGTCACTGCCAAGCTTTCTCAGGTATTCTGCAAACGCCAAATTCCAAGGCACCGTTGCCAAGACTTTTGACAGGCGAGGCGCGTTTGTTTACTGTTGTAGAATCGACCATCACCATTGTAACGTTCACAACTTACACTCTTTACTCACTGCTTTATGTTCTTTCCTTTGTTTCTTTCATTTTGCACATACGTTTGTTTATACTGTTACCAGGAACGCCATGAAGGGAGCAGATCCTAGTGAGATGGTGGGTTCAAGCCTAATCCTCTTCTTTCCATGCGTCTCCCGCTGCAGGAACCCGCGTATGCGATGCTAATCATCGTTCATGCAGCTCGAAGGTACCTTGCAGCAACTCCAGAACGCTGCCAACACACCCAATGCGGTGCCCTCCACAACGTCGAAGACCTGGACGAATCCCCGAAAGCGTCCCCACCACGAGTCCACGTCCCTCTTCGAGCCGATCAGCAACGATGACGCTCTACGGGAGGGGAATTATGGGAATGAGCTACACGATTCGAAGAGGAGCAGGGCAGCGGAATGGCCACTTAAGAACACCGACTACACAGCGGACAGTCGGAAGCAAGGTGAACGTAATGATAAAAGGTCGAGCTCTACCAGCATACGCCCGGGCAAATTCCTGGAGGGGAGCATGAATGATAAGATTAGCCAGAAGCCTCCAAGTCTATACACGAGAGACGAACAGGCTATGGAAGAGTATGCGAATATGAATGGGAACGGTGACCGGGAGATGAACATGGACGTAGACATGACTTATGATGCGGGGATTGAGTCACATAAGCCATCGGGAATGTTTCGCTTCGGAAAGGCAATTGCGAATGCCTTCAAACCGCTCACGGCGTGGCAGGGTAGGTTCAAGGAGAAGGAGAAGGAGAAGGAGATTTCCACGAGCCCAGAGAGGAATATACTTCAAGAGCGTCAAGCCAAAGCCGCCGACGCTTACGCTGAATTGAAGAAAAGCGGCTTCAAGGGAACGCAGGCATATCGTGGCGTTGATGATCCACCGGCAATCAAGGTTGAGGACATGGAGAAGCAGAAGAGCCCCTTTCGGGACTCCGGCATTGACATGAGCGGTGAAGGATCCTCTGAATGGACGCCCAATGATCAGCTCATTGATTTCACTGATGCGCTGTTGGTGCCTCCGCCGCCGCAAAAAGCTCGCGCGTCCAGTGCATTGTCTGAAGCAAGCTCTGCACGCAAAACGACCCATCATCTCCGCAAACCCTCTTTGCAAGGACTGAAGAAGGCCGCTTCGCAGATCCACCTGTCCCCCGTCAAGAAGTCGTCAGAGACACCCCCAGTCCCATCCATCAAGGTCGAAAGTGCCTCGGAACACGCTCTGTTGAGTCCTCCAGGTCTGGGGCTTCGCAGGGAGCCATCGAAGAGAGACATTGCAAAGCAGTACAAGCTCAGCAAGAAGGTCAGTGACTTGGAGAATAAGCTTGAGACAGCCCGTCGACAGTTGGAGCTGTCCGTGTCGAATGCGCCGCCCGTCCCTGATCTGCCTCCCCATGTGGGTCGAAAACCTTTCCGGCCGGGTACTCTGCCGTCGCTCCCTTCTGAACGGAACATGACACCTCTCAAGGATACTCCAGCACCGCCTCCTCCCATGATGAAAGGGGAGCTACTAGGCGAGATACTTCAAAGCCTACCGCCAAGACGCAGCAGTGCTCGCCTAATCCAGGACTCTAATCCATTCACCCCAATGACAAGAACCGAGGGCGTTCGAGACCTCGAAGGTAGAAGAAACAGTACAGAAGTCGCAAGACCTCGTACGTCCCGTGGCATCAAAGCCCAGACACCAACAGGCGTGCACAAGCGCCTACCAAGGATTCCCTCAAAAGCATTAAACAACTCACCATTGACATACGCTGAGAACGTGCCATCGTTCCCCAAAGCTTCCAAATCAATCCCTCCAAGCAACGACATTCCATCAGCCCCAGCAGCCAGTAAGGTGACCGACCACACATCTGTGGCACACAACCATCGTCTCCCTCCCACATTCGTCGGCCGCCCTACTACTCCCTCAACCATACCTACTCAATCGAAGAAGCTCAACCGAGGAATCTCCCCGCCTCCGCCAAGTCTAGCCTCCGCCAAGAAAGCGAATATCGCATTGGAGAACAGTGCCACGCCAATGGAAGGAATCGAGCCATCCTCATCAGCTGTCGCCGCAGCGCACCCTCCAGTATCAAAAGCCCCCTCGAATACCAAACGAGGCATCTCACCGCCCCCACCTAGTCTAGCCTCCGCCAAGAAACCAACGATACTATCCGATGAGACTGCTACACCTGCAAAAGTACCTGGTTCAAGTGGTTTCCCCCATATCGATCAAAGTGGCCCTCTCCAAACCATTTCACTACAAGCGTTGAACGGAGACCCGATCAAGAAAGCTACCGCTGTCAAAGGCCAGATCTCACCTGGGACGCAGAAAGAGGCTTTCGAGTGGGGTGATGATGTTTTTTGAATACGTTGAAACTCTGCTTAGCATGCGTTCTTCCTACTCCTCTATCTCGACCGATACGATACGACACGATACGGTCCTCCCTACTGCAAAATGAGTCGCATATTCATGCCCTTGTACATTCTTACACCCCCTGTACCTTCTAATACCGCTGAGCCGAATACCCCAAGAAAGACTGTGATGTGAGCTGGCGATGGCACATATGGAATGTTGTATATTAGCAAGGAGTCTTGGTGTTACGCAGATGCGAACTATTAATTCATTCGTTGATGAATGGATTATGTACCTACATGTGGTTACCCACGTGAATGGACCGTAATTTATCTATACCGTCCCTTACGAATGATAGATGGTTTATGCACTTTTGCTATGGAGTGTTGATTCACAAAGAACTCGAGAGTCCCCTTCCTCTTCCTATTCCCTTCCCCCTTCCTCTTTGTCCTTCCCTTCAATAAAAGACTTACTCCAAACATAATAAAAACTATAAAAAAATTCCCAACACAAAACTCTCACCCCTAACCATCAAAAAAGGCAAGCAAAGACTGCACTGATTCACCTTCCGCATAAGGAGCTTTTCCTATCGAAGACGGCGGCTGGCCCGGTAGAGTCTGCAGTAGGCTCTACTGTGTGTATCCAAAAACCTACACGATAAACACATTGAAAGTATAGCATGTTCTTCAAAATTGACCGGTGGAAAGGGATGTTCGAAGCAGGATTGTTGTTGGGAGCGCTACATTTTCATATTCTATGCCAATTGAATGCTTTTCCAAGACCGTCTCTTTCACCAGACGCGCAACACGCATTCATACGATATTATAGACAAACTTCCAAAAAAGCTCGCCACCTACAACATAGTATTAACCCGAACACATCATTCTCGATAGAATATCCTTATACGCGTTCTCCCCAAGTCGAGTATATGTTGTCGATTTTGTAGAGTGTTGACTTTGCGCAAACGACTTCTCTACTAAAATATTATCGTTTGGAGTGAGTGATTGGAAAGGGATTTCGAAGACGCTTAGGATATCATGTCTTGAGTTTCGTTGGAGAGGCTACGGTGTATCACCTGTAAAATGCGGTGTTTCTGCGGAATATTTTGGGAGCTTGCGTTTGTCAAGCCTCGACAAGACACATCTAATAATATATAGAATATAGTAATAAGGAATCCTTTTCTAAGAGAGCGACTCCTTAGTGGCTTGCGTCTTTAGTTCAGTTGGGAGAAGGTCAGACTGAAGTTCCAACTTCTGTTATGACATCTGAAGGTCACCCATTCGATGATCAGACAGACCACCCTACTTAGACCCCCTTAGGTATGGATAGGTACCATACTATCCAGGAATCACAAAGAATGGAAGCTCGGATCTCGGACGCTACTGACGCTAATTCGCCATCGTGATGTATATATTAGACTCATGTATATCATATCAATGCTAGTACTATTCATTACACATGTTCCAGCCTCCTCAACTCCCTCCTCTCCGACCCCTCATTCCCCTTCCCCCTCACCGGCAGCGGTCTCAACGGCCACTCCTCCACATCCCCATCCGCATCCAAGATCGAGAACATCGTCGTCGTCGTATCCTCACCCCCCATCGTCCTCGGCCCATCATCACCCCCAATGAAACTCCTCATCCCCGTCATCCGCGCCCCCGGAATCGCCACATCGTCCAAGTCCCCCGTCCCCTCTGTCGACTCTGTCAACCCACTTCCCTTCTTCGCCCCCAACAAACCCACCCGCCGCCTCCACACGCTCCCAAAGCTCCACTGCTGCTGCCGCGGACTGTGCGCGCCGCGACTAGTGCCAGCAACGAACATGATCCGGAATGCAGTCAGCGAGATCGTGGAGACGGAGACGCAGGATTCGATCTGCTGCCAGAGGTAGACCCAGCCTTCGTCGAAGGCGTGGCGGTAGACGAAGCCGGAGATGCGGATGATGGCGATGAGGATCATGAGGACTTGGAGGCAGAGGAAGGCGGCGAGGCCGAGTTTTTGCTGCGTTTGCATCTTTACGCGCCAGAGGATGTTGACTGGGATTGCTAGGACTAGGAGGTTGGAGTCAGATTGATTACGAGGGGTTGCTTAGGGGGGCGGTAAACAGAAAGGAGTGTTAGCATACTCATGAGATCGGTGAGGATATCCAAAGCGATTGCTATAGCTCCGACCTCGCGGGCGTAGCTGACAGAGCAGGATACTATCCCCACGCATTAGAATATTACATCCTATTGGTATGGAAAGGGGCTACTCGGGAGACATACAAGCTATCAAACCGTCATGGGGACACGCGATGACCCCATCGATCAGAGAGAAAAGATACACGACCGCCGTGACTGCAACTACGACTCTCCAATAGCGGTGAATACTCGGCAGCCGCAGCACGAGATTCCGAAAGAAAGAGAGAAAGCCAAATTTGACGGCAAAGATGGTGGTCCAGCTCAGGATCAGATAAACCCAATTGAAGCGTGCGAAAAAGTTGATTTTGCGCAGCAGCGTGTCCAGGTCGGTGATGCCCGATCCGCCGCCGCCGAAGAGGCCGATGGGATTGAGGCTAGTGGCTTCGATCAGGTAGACGGTGGGCGTTGCGTAGAGGAGGAGGATCGTGGCGGCGGTGAGGCAGGAGCATGCGAAGAGGAGAAGCCAGTCGTCCAGGCACAGGCGTTTGGTTATGTGCAGGCCTTTATTGATGTGCAGGCGGACGACGATACGGGCGAGAGCGACGGAGATGGCGACACCGTAGGAGAGACCGGTAATGATCTGACGGCGGGAAACGGGGGTTAGCATGAAGGTTACAAGATGGCGCAGTTGGAGTTTCGCATTAAGTAATTTGATGTTGTTGACATGTATATACGACGTAGAGTTCCTATTCCGAATGACGCACCTTGATGGCCAGTATTGGAACTTTACCGGTCTGTTCTGTCATCGTTCGGCTGCTTGCGAAGAACAAGGGTGGTGTTCCTCTCCAGGTGATTTCCTACCAGAGGAAGAGGTCGAAGCTACCCACACATCGCAACGGCACATCCATGTTGACGAAAAGTGAAGAGATCGATGTTTCACTGTCAGATATACGGGTGTTTCGGTTCTTGCATTCGCCCACCACTGTTCAGCATTGCCGAATTCTGACTTCCAGGCGTTCGTCGACCCCAGATTGTCAATCTTAGCTTGCGTGCACCAGCAGTAGCAATCTGCAGCCATCTGCAGGCTGAACAAAGCAGTCACCTATCAATATGCCCAGCCCACCATCATCCTGAAACGCACGGTCCTGAATACGGCCCGATCACTCACCCTAAATGTCGTGTATCGTGGTGGAGTGACTAAGCAGGTATATCAGTACTGACGCGCAAATGGGAACGACGCGCTTAAGGATGGCTTCACGGCACACAATAATATTGATGGATGCATCATTTGCTGTGGCTGAACTAATGCAGCAACCATGGTCACTTGACCCAAGCTGGAAATTGCTTTGGTTGTTGTAGCAGTTGGTGGTGTAGCTCGAATATGCAGCTTCCTTAGCTTGGATCGAGAATTAATGCGACTCTTGTACCCAAAGCCAAGGCATCTCCGTGAAAACTGCGGGCATCGCTGAGGACCCATCTGTGACGTTCACAGATAAGCTGGCACTCTTGACGCTCGTTGGTCTGGCGTTCATGATGGGGTCCTGACCGGCGAATTGCGAGTTTTATTCAGAGATGATGAGAGCGTCTCTGCGCTAACAATCCGAGGACATGATTGCTTAAGGTATACTTGATCATAATCAACCATTATGGTATTGTATGTGTTGGGACCGTGCCAGAGCAAGTATCTTAGCATCGACGAATTTCATTGTCTCATGTACTGCAATCAGTATCGATATGATAGCCGTGTAGCTTCCAATTGAAGCGAAAAAGGGTGCTGGATCATCGGTCGATATAGCCCCCAGAGAGCAGAGCCAATGTCGATATTGAAGTTGAGTAGCTTGCTGAAACTTGAGTTTATCATGTGAGCCAGCCAGGCTGAAAGGTGGATACTCACTTTTGTCGATTCCCATCCATCATGAAGCCGCAATCATGAGCAGACGCGAGCCGGCAATTACGGGCTGCAGTATCGACACTGTTCGACGGCCGCGATACCACTACCGATCGCTCTTCTGAAGGTTTATTCAAAGAAGTTCATCAGACCGACGCGCGTACTATCTATGGTGTTGTTCTACCGTATTGAAGATCGAATTAGCCTGGCCCCCAAGTGATTCTGTCGCATCGGTCCGAAACGTGGAGCTTGTTTGGCCTTTTCGGTTTCAAGCTCGTCTTTAGTGACGATTTGCAGTTGAAAACCTCAAAGTCATAAATACGGTAAACCGCTAGACGTATATCGACAAGTAGAATCTGCATAGCGTATTGCTTGCGATAGGCTTCCTTAGAGAGGCGGTACCGGTGAACCTAAATCTCTACGCTGTTCGGTTCGTACTACACCGTGGAGCGGGCCTAAAGGTCCTGCTCAAAGTAAGAAGCAGCTCCAGAGAAGGCCTAGGAATCGAGACATCTATTAGGACAGCAAAAGGATGGACGTGGTGATACTCAACAAACTAAGATGATAATCGAGCGGAGAGTGACCTAGATCCATCAGCGGCTGTTGTAGAAGCACGTTTCACCATTCACTGCCTATGCAAGCCTGGAATTCGAAAGCCTGTTCAGATTGTTGCTACATGAAATTGGAAGGAAAATATGGAGTGTACACTGTTCGCGAATGAACAGAAACACTAGAAAATCGCAGTTCCATTGACGTGGGAGCCGACACCACCTGCCGCACGACATTAGCCGGGTCCCACTCCTGTAGTAGAATCAAACCTCACCAGGGACGTTAGCTGGCGCACTCGTGACAAAGAAAGTCCAGCGTTTCTTCTCCTTGCAGGTTTGGGACAGCCTTTCGAGGTCTATCATCTCCCCAAGTGGGCAACCCCATAGCGCAAGCAGATACTCGTGGAGGTAATACTCTGCCACTGTCATTAGCGCTCTTCTCCCAATGGGACGTGCGCCCTTGTCAATTTACCTTGATTGGTTGGCCATGCTTCAAACGTCGGACTGTCCCCTGCAACAGCCGCAAAGTAGCAGTCATGCAGCCACTCGATCATGGCCTCCTCCTGCTTGACCCCCGCATATCTCTGTCCGTCGTCCGGCCCCAGCTGATGTGGCCGCAGAGCTAGCTTGTTCCTTTCGTCTTCTGACTTGCTGAAGTATGTCTTTATGAAACCACTCCTAATAAAAAGGAGATCCCCAATCTGTATGTCTCCGCCTTGCGCTTGTGGCCGTATGTCAATGCCCTGGTCCTTTCCGCATGCCTCAAGCTCGGTGTACGAGATACGGTCCGCCTCGTAAGAGTTGATGGCGACACCTTTCTTCTCACAGTATGATTTGTAGTCAAGAAGCACGCCGCGACCGGCGATGCCGTGATCGGACCAGTGGTGGATGGAACACTTGTGGTTCGCTGTTGGACCAATGATGTCCGAGCCATGGGTATCGTTATAGAACGTCTGGGTAGGTACCCAGGCGAAATGTCTGAAGCCATCCCATTGGGTGCCGCTTTGCGTGTTAAGCTTGTATGTATCATCGTAGGCGACATTCTCCATGAGAGTCTTGATCTCGTGCTGGAAAGACTCTCGGGCGAAAGCAGGTACTTCGGGGTGGTTCAATGGGAGGCTAAACCCAAGAGCTTAGTCAACGAAGAAAGAAGATGGCACTCTCCTACTTCAATGGAACCATCTCTCCACTTTTGATCACGCTAGCAGCCGCAGCCTTGACTCTGGTTGGAGTCAAGAGGTTCAGCCGGCCGATCTGTCGACATGGTTAGGAACGAAGTTTACAGAGTGGGCCGTAGCCACTGACGTTATCCTTCTGTCCCCACACCCAGGCTGTCTGTACTCCTGGAGGCGCGTACGAAGGCTGAGGGACATCCTTCCTTTGAGGGAAGCTGGTACAGTCTGGGTCGAACGGAATGGTGGCCGCAGTCTTCTTCATAGTCAGTAAATCTTTCACCTGGCCGAGTCGACGCTGAGCCACGACCTTGCTGTCTGCCATTGTTATTGTGGCTTGATGAGTGATATGCGACGATTAAGTGAGGAGTATGCAACTTTGTGAACAGTTGAGTAGAACAGAGGAGTTGACAGAGAGAACAGCGAGTTGGGACCGCATTGATGCTTCATCCCCGCTCTCGGGACCACAGCCTAGCACTACGTAGACGTGATCGCCATTGCGGGGACAGAGAAAGTGTAGACCTTGGGCCAGTCTGCCATTGCCGGCTAGACTTCACGCCAGTTGTGAGAATCAGTCGTGTAGTGTCCAAATGAGTGAATATGTAATATGGGTGGGTACGGTATGTTGTATCTTTACATTGCATAAAATGAAGAAAAGAGAAGCCCGGAGCCTTGGCATGGCGCTAGTCCTTTCCTAGATTAGGTGTCCCCGTGCCCAAAATCCTTGGAATTTGACCACTCCACTCAGCACCTATCAACAACCAATCTATTGAGAGTCCACAAAAGTCAATCGCGTTGGGAGTAATCGCTGATGTGACTACTCTACAACCCGAGCACGTAAAAAGTCGATCAATCAATACTAACTTGGGAGTACGAGTCGGTAGCTCATCACCCGAACTAGCAGTACTGAACTACGTGAGTACGCTCGTCGATAGCTTCGCACAGCTTGAACAGTGTTCAGCTTTCTTGAAGCCGAACTGACAACAATATGATCAGGAAGAAGCGGGCAAATTCTCGCAAACGTTCAGGCCATGCCGCGACCTCTCTCTATGGCCCTCTGCGGCCTCATCAAAACCGATATTCAGAAAGGCCTCAGTCCCGAGATCCTCAAATCCAGACACAGAATATCAGACAAGAAGGCACGGGCGATGATAAAGCTTTACGAAGAGACTGGGGAAGTGTACAACACGAACAAGAAGAAGGGCAGCGGACGGCCATTGAAGCTGAAGCACGAACATCAGGAACATTTACGTCAATTTCTGACAGATCACCCCGAGGCTTTCTTGAAAGATATGTGCAAATTCATGTACCAGGAACACGGGATGGAATTGACCGAGAGTACCTTGCAGAGATTCTGCAAGCGCATAGGTGTGTCAATTCAAGACCCAGTCCCCAGCGTTTGGCAATGCTGACCTCGGCTTGGACAGGCTGGAAATTAACACCGAAGAACAGACCAAGGGATCAACTGGGTTCGTGGACCAGGACCCTGCCAAGAGACAATGCCGACAACGCTATTCGCGGCACTCGGCCAAGCAAGAAGCGGCAAGCAGACTATGGAAAGAAGATGAGCTACACTGCGAGGAGGTTGCTACTGGAGAAGACACGGAAATTCGTCCAAGAATACATGTCGCAACCACGCTTCGATGGAAGCCACGATTATCAACATGTCCTACGCGTGGTTGCCTTGAGTATGGAGATCTTGAGAGTGGAGCAGAATACGTATCGAAAGATAGTCTTCGAAGGTCTCATCGTCGAGCTCGTAGCTCTCATGCACGATATAGATGATCAAAAATATCGCCTGCACCCTAGTGACGAGACGGAGAGCTACCCTTCACCACCAACCACCAATGAACAAGCCCAGCCAAACCTTTTCGATCCATTCCAGCCTCCCACAACGAGTCAACGCCTGCCAATTCCTCCCAACATCGACCCCAACCTCGAATCTTCCACCCCTCCAGTCCCTTCTGTCGAAGGCCACCTTCTCCGGATAGGTTGGCCAGCGGCTATAGCTTCGAAAGTCGGAGCCATAACCCCATTCATATCATACACAGCCGAGACCACCAACAAAGCAGGCTTCGCCTCCGCTCTCGCTTTCTTCCCCGAGCTCGCAGTCGTTCAAGATGCCGACCGCCTCGACGCCATTGGCGCTACCGGCATAGGTCGAGCCTTCACATATGGAGGTGCGAAGGGCAAGGAGGGGGGCATGGCAGATACGCTCAAGCATGCGGAAGAAAAGCTGAGCAAACTCGAGGGCATGATGAAGACGCCAGAGGGAAAACGGTTGTCCATTGTCCGCGCGGAGCGACTGAGAACTTATGGCCGCTGGTGGCTTGAGGAGATGAGACAGGTGGGTATGGCCGGGGAGGGAGCAATGGAGTGGACAGAGGGCGTATCGCCATGGGCGACCGAGAACACGCCTGAAGCGGAAGATGGTCCTGGTCTTGCGCAGGAGGCTGCTGAGACGGCGACGGATCCGCATCAGCCCAGCGTGGGGGAGGCGTCGTCGAGTGCGAGTGCGCATGCGAACATGAATGTCGAACGGCGTGCTTCGGTTGCGAACATGCTTGGGACTGCAGGCGAAGGGGCGATTGATGACCCGGGAAGTCAATTGATGGAGGCTATTTCTACCTCGACATGAGAGGGTGGTTCTCGATTGAACGATTATGATTCATTATAGCTATGACTAGCACTTTGGCAGAGCAGGAGCGTAGCTATCGACTTGACTGCATTATGTAGCTTTTCCTTCCCAAAACCATTCGATGTTCAAGACAAATGTAATTTAGATGTTTATCTCAAGTCTACCTCATTCACATCTCCCAACTCGACCCCTTTTTAATGGAAAGTGTCATACAAGTTTCATTCCCAACTCAACCCCATTTTCATGGAAACTTATGATACAGGTGTCGATCTAATGATGAAGGTTCTGAGATGAGAATGTCACAGCAGGGCTCCGCGCTTAGCTTAGATCTTGCGTTATGGAGGAGGCGCCTTCTGACCAGCAGCAACACAGCGTCCTGGCGTGCCCCTGCATCATGGCTGGGTCTGAAGCATGGCTTCTGGAGTGATGTGTGTGTATAGGTAAATCTCTTTCGGCAGCGCCATAGCCAAGTTCAAACCGCCATATGTCCTATCCTCTCGTTGTCTCTTCTCATGATACTGACTAGATCCAGCAAGCCGTATTGCCCATGCCGAGTCCACCATATTGCGCTCTTCGTTTGCATATTTGACTGTCCCGTATGTATGGTAGAGCGCTGGATGTCTGATGTCTTTGGAGCGGAGTGGTAGCAACTATTTCATCGCAGGGGAGGGCGCAGGGGATAGTTTGTTGGAATAGTTGGGGTGACGGTGTGGGTGTGTTCCATCTATATCCTTGTTCCTCGTTTTCTTCTGAAGGTCTCGTGTGGCTTATGTAAGGGCTTGTATCTTGTCTAGATTCCTATCACAAGATTGGTCCATGCTGGTCTTTGGCTGTCAATCGAGTCTATTAAAGGCGTTGTATACCTTACTTTCCTGTGTCTAGGGAGGCCTCGGGGGTCTTAGCGTGCTTGGCAGCCTTCCATATTCTAATAATTATTATGGGTAGGACGATAAGGAAACGATGCGTCGTGTCTTAGCACACATAGTAAAGACACATGTCGATAGGTCCCTTTGCTACATCGAGTAGATCGGAGCTGGGACCCCCCACGTTGTGAAGAAGGTGAGAATCGCGTGAGTCGTTGTGGGAAAAAAGGGGCCTTGTGAAGCCTATTCTATAACAACAACGATCGTAGCGAGTCACAATCCTGTCATGTCACTGCCCCCCGATGGCGCTGTCTTCTCACTCAAGGGCGCTACCGCCGAGATTTACCTTGGTATCGAAGCAAATGCTGAATACGCCGGCGCAAAGGCAATAACAGCAGCCGCCTCGGAACATCCTCTGCCAAAATGGTACCTGCAAAAGGAACAGGACGCTCACTATCTGATCAACGCATCTGCCCCGAACGTGTGTTTGAACGTGTCCTATGAGAGCAAATCTGCAGGTGCTGTCTTGCAGCAATGGTCATGCAATGGCGGTGCAAGCGAACTATGGATCCTATCGCCCGCAACAGATGACACTTTCTCATTGGTCAACAAGAATAGCGGCCTGGCAGCCGGAGCATCTCATGTGGCAGTCGGCTCCAATATCATACAGTTGGAATCTGCGACTCATGAATTAGGTAAATGGACAGTTGTCCGGCATCTCACCCAGGGCAATCAAGCTTCAATCACTCAAGAGCCTGATCAGATCGCTCCGCTGGCTAGTGATACGTATTCTTACGCTCCAACATTGACTGATGAGATGATTTACAACATCTATGTACCGATATATTCCCGGACTGGTGATTTGCAGGCAGTAAGCCAAGACCTACCGCGTATGGCGCGCTTGGGGTTTTCCAGCATTCTGATCATGCCTATCCATCCTATTGGCATCCCCACTGGCAAGCACCCAGCTGTCGAAAGTCCTTATGCCGTAGCAGACTACTTCGCTGTAGCGCCAGCCCTAGGCCAGCTGTCAGACTTTGCAAATTTGGTGAGCCAAGCGCACACCTTAGGTATCAAAGTGATCATGGATGTGGTCTTGAACCATACTGCGTGGAATCATCCACTCGTTACGCAGGCTGCCCATTACTACGTCCACACGGACAAGAAGAAGCACGATCCAAATACCATAGCGCAAGCTTTCTGGTTTGAAGACGTTGCGCAGCTGGACTTCAAACACGGAACACATGTCCGAGATTATATGATCAAGATGCTCAGGTGGTGGATGGAAAATTTCAGTGTAGATGGATTTCGCTTTGACACAGCTGATAACCCGTGCGGGAAGGATCGCATGATTCCTGCCTCAGCCTGGGTTGCTATTGGACAGAGTCTGAAGAGCGTCAACCCAAGAGTGATTCTGCTTGGCGAATGCACCAATCCCGATCTATCTCTACGACCTTTCAACATGGACTACACTAATTACTCACTTCAGCCTGCTGTTGCCTTCGCAGTCAGATCCCAGGATGCGAGAAATTTGAGCAAGGTGTGCACTCAATTGAAAGCAGCACACCCAGTGGGTATGCTGCACACTTCTATCATGCAAACATGGGACATGGATCTGGATCTCAAGGTGTATGGTGGACCAGAGGGAACAATGGTGGCAGCTGTGTTCAACTTCACCATCGAAGGCGTACCTATGCTATTTGCGGGCGAGGAAGTAGCCAACGACCGTAGCGGCGTGAACACTCATGCTGCGGTTAATTGGAGTGGGCCACTTGCCACTCGCTTTGAGACTTTCTATACCCAATTGGGCATGTTACGAAGAAGGTCCCTTGCTCTTCGACGTGGTACAACTACATGGCTGAAGATAGCTGGAGGTGGTCCCGGGTTGGTTGCGTTCACTCGGACCTGGGAACAAGAACAATGTCTGATAGCCATCAACTTCTCTGCTTCAGCCGTTCAAGGCGCATTACTAGGATTGGTGACTGATGGTTGGACTGCGGTTACACCATACGGTGCACTGCGTCCTGCAGCACATCCAGCACCTCCCGCTTTGAACCTAGGCTCTTGGGACTTTGTCATATTTGTGCGTGACCAAAGCAAAACGGCTCAGTGAGAACTTGATAGATGTCCTAGAAGCGCTTTAATGGCGATAACAACCTCGGCTATACTGGAACCATTTCATCAATACCGTCATACCAGCGCTGTGCATATTTACGGCAGGCCAGACACCGCTCAGACAAACAACTTGACTTCCAGCAGATGCTGCTATGCCCGTCAGCCTACTTCCAACTCACCAAGCTTGGTTACCTTCGTAATATCGGGCCCAAGACTGAAAACCCACCTATCATCTTCAGCGTTTTTGTTTGTCTCGGGACGGAGACTTGTTTGCTCCGTTTTTCGTTGTCCTAGAGTTTTCATAGCAATCAATAGCATACGCTAGATGCTACAGAGCATGACATATAGCGGGCTAGACAAGTAAGGTGAAGCCATGCAACAGCTCTCTACTCCACTCATCAAGGTAGAATTCGATCTTGTCTCAAAGTCTCTTGGTCAGTTTTCCCGCAGTCGATTCACCAGCAAAGTTGTGCAACAGTCGACTCTTCACCGCTCCAAGCCTTCAATGGGCTTGTAGGTTGGAAACTTCGAGATGGCACGGCCCAAGGCTTCCAAAAAGGCGACTCAATCTAAGAATAATATCCCAGGTTTTGACCCGGTCGCCGCTTCGACCACAAATCCGAGTCAATCCTCGAAGGCAGGATCACCTTCCGTCACTGGATCAACCCCACTCACTGCATCGCATGACGAATCGACCGTGCCACCGGTCCAAATAAACGCACCCGGCTTCATTGAAAGGCTAACGAACACTCGTATTCCGACCCGAAATGCCAACGAACATGTTAGCACTGGGCATAATCATGGTGGCACCGAGACTCTTTCGTATGGCAGTCTTCTAGATCTATGAGCATCAGTCAATATACTGATGAGTCTAGCATCCCACTCCGTCCTGCCAGTGCCTCAAATCCCAAGGTCCCTGATGCTGAGAAAGCATCGGAGTTTATCTCTCCCTCAAGTATGATACATTATCAACCTCGACCCGGTTACTGCACTATTGGTAGACCAGTCGAAGTGCTAGCGAATTACTTCGAAGTCAAACTACCTCCTAACCTTGTGTTCCATCGTTACAGCGTCACCATAGAACCTGACGTAAAGGGCAAGAAACGCAAGCAATTATTCAGGGTTCTCCTCACTGAAGTAAAGGAGCTGGTCAGTGTGAGGACTCAATTTGCCACTGACTTTCAAAACCTCATTGTATCCTGCACAGAACTGCCTTTCATCCAAGACAAATCCATCAAGTATCGAGCCGAAGGCGAGACACAAGCCAGTGATAGAGCCCAGGAGTATATCTGCAAGATCAGGAGAGTTTCTGACCAGCAACGCCTTGATATGAATGAGCTCCTTCAGAGCATCCATTCTCAGCAGGACGAGCCTTCCTACATGAACAAGATGTGTGTCTTAACCGAGACTCTGAACATACTCCTCGGTCATACCGTTAGGAAATCTACCAACATTACCACTGTTGGTAGTAAGAAAGCCTATGAACTGAGCCCCAATACCCCTAGACTTGATCTGACTGGAGCATTGGTGGCGCTCCGTGGATACTTCTCGAGCGCAAAGATCGCGGACGGTTGCATATTGTCGAATGTCAGCGTCAGCTATGGCGCCTTCTATGATCCCAAGCACCTGGACAAGTTGATGGATATCTATTGTGATGCGTGCAACCTGGGCTGGTCACCGGACTCTTTGAAGATCTTGGACAACTTCGTCAAGGGTTTACGAGTTGAGATTCCACACTTGAATAGGGAGGAGAACGGTCGTACCATCAAGAAGTACAAGACAGTATTCGGTCTAGCCAATCAATCTTCGGACGGACAGCGACCGCGAGATGCGGACAAAGACAGCTCCAGGAAGCAGGGCCCTCCACCACGTTTTACAAGATCCAATGATTTGCATGGATAGGGAGCCTCTTCAGGTCCCATTGGTGCGGGACCGAAAAATGTAAAGTTCTTCATGGAAATGAAGCCTGAAAAGCCCCGAAGGGATGGTAATCTCGATGCGGTGACATATGGGGGTTATGTTAGCGTATGGGACTATTTCCATGAGAAAGGTAATCCGCCATCACATTTCATGCTCGCTCTTCACTGAATCCATGCAGAAATCAAGATCAGAGACAATACATGCCTTGTAAATGTTGGCAACGCAAAGTTCCCCGTCTATCTACCGCCAGATCGTTGTCTCGTGAACCCTGGGCAACTTTTCAAAAGGAAGCTCAGTCCTACACAGACGGAAAGAATGATTGGATACGCAGTCCGTGATCCCGAACAGACGAGAAAGTCTATCTGCGACGAAGGTCTCCGTACTATGGGCTTTCTACCGTCCAGTGACAACCGCGGATCTCCGCAGATGCCCCAAGTAAGTATAGGCTCCAATTTTGTTGGTCATTCAAGCTGACGAGAAGAGACGCCGTGTGGCATCAGTGTATTGCCTGGCATGATCACAGTCAATGGTCATGTTCTAGGTTCTCCAACAGTGAAATACAGAGGTAACATGATTGCTACATCATCGGTCAAGAGTACTTGGAACATAGGACCCACGCCGCAAAAGAATGGGTCTACGATGACGCCACAATTCTGCGTGGCCAAAAATTTGCTCAAATGGGCCTATGTGGTAATTTCGTCGAACGGCCGTGCCACAGATTTACACAAAGCAAGGTTGAGTTCCTTCAGGCAGGGTATGAACAACGCTGGCATTGAGACTAGGGAACCACGGGATGAAGGTCCAATCTCTGATCACAACATCGCAACAACATTGGCTGCGAGATTGGAGGACTGGTCCGGAAAAGGTTGCCAATTAGTACTCATCATGCTGCCCGCCAAGTCGACCACCTTATACAATCAGATCAAACGACTCGGAGATGTCAAATACGGTATCCAGACGGTCTGCATTGGGGGATCGGACAAATTTTACAACCAAAAGACGAACGCCAGAGGTTCTCCCATCTTTGGCAGCTTACAGTATTTTGCCAATGTAGCGCTCAAAGTTAATCTCAAGCTGTATGGCATCAATCATGTGCTCGATGGTCCACCCCCGCGCGGACAAGGCTCAGGCCCACCATCCGGCTCCGGCCCTCTAGGTGTCATCTCTGCGGGCAAAACGATGGTGCCTGGTATAGACGTAACGCACCCATCTCCAGGTTCCGCCGAGAATGCGCCGAGTGTGGCTGCTATGGTTGCTAGTACTGATAACGTGCTCGTGCAATGGCCGGCGGCCCTTCGTATACAAAGGGTTGACACCAAGAAAGCGACTGACTCGGAGAATAAAGTGAAGGGCGCCCGACAAGAAATGGTGTCCGACATCAAGAGTATGTTCCTTGACCTCCTCAAAATTTGGAAGTCACGAAACAAGGATCTCTACCCTGAGAACATCCTAATCTACCGAGATGGCGTATCAGAAAGCCAATACGACCAAGTCATCCGCGACGAGCTACAACCCCTCCGCGACACATGCGCGTACCAATATCCCTCACAGACGAAAGACAAGCAACTACCACGCTTCACCCTCATCATCGTCACAAAACGCCACCACACCCGCTTCTTCCCCACCCCCAAACCCAACCCCAAGACCACGAGCGACCGCAACGGCAACCCCGAACCCGGCCTCCTCGTCGACCGCACCATCACCAACGCCCACACCTGGGACTTCTACCTCCAATCCCACGCCGCCATCAAAGGCACCGCACGCCCAGCCCACTACGTCGTCCTCGTCGACGAAATCTTCACCCGCATCTACAAACCCGCGGGCTCGACGCCGCTGCCGGCTCAGTGCAGGAGCGTGGCGGATGTGTTGCAGACGCTGACGCATGATATGTGCTATCTGTACGGGCGGGCGACGAAGGCTGTCAGTTATGTCCCTGCGGCGTACTATGCCGATCGGGCGTGTGAGAGGGGGAGGAGGTATTTGGGCGGGTTGTTTGATGGTGAGGGGGAGGGTGAGGGGGCGGTGGATGCGGTTGATGGGGATGTGGCTGTCATGAGAGGGTGAGGGAGTCGATGTTTTATATTTGAGGGGTGGGTGGGACGGTGTAAGGGATGGTGTGATTGAAGTTGGTGGTGTGCATTTGTCGGGTGCGGAGATGTTCTAAAACATATCTGCTTTGGGATGCTTGTGTTGATGAGTTCATATCCAAAGGAATACAAAAGCGTAACGAGCAATTTCCTAGTAACGATCCACGATGGAATCTTTCCCTTAAAATAGTCTTGCACCTTCCCTTCTCTTCTCTTCCCTTCTCTTCTTCAAAATCCTCCGCTGAATGAATGCTATTGATTTATTGATCGATTAAAAATCAATTCCAACGACGATCCTTGATGGATGCTAGATATATACTGAATGCTGGATGCTGGATGCTGAACACAACGTATAGATCTGGGTGTTTGATGCTAGGTAGATGCGGAAGGCTGGATGTTGGATGTTGGATGTTGAGATGTTGGATGGTGGATGGTGGATGGTGGATGGTGGATGATGGTGGATGGTGGATGGTGAATGGTGGATAGTAGATGGTGGATGGTGGATGCTGGATGGTGGATGGTGAATACTGGAAACTAGATACTAATTCGTAATATCATCCACGAACCAGTAGTACCAGATCTCAACAACAGATACCAGGTCGTATATAATCCCCCCTCCCCGGGTTTTGTAGGCGGGTGGGGGGATTGGGTTGAGGGGGGTGTTGGAGGGTTGGATGTGGATGGCGGGGGAGGTGGATGTTTGGCGGCGGGTGGGGGGGGGAGAAAGTGTAGATGCTGTCTGTCAAGACGGTTGCTGTAGGGTGGTAGGGTGTAGTCTTTGCCGGGGACGATGGCGATGTAGATGATGGCGTTGAGAGGGTAGCGGTGGGTTTTTGCG
>JAABUR0100002634.1_pt1 | contig 26837 bp, 23 predicted proteins | sample 5560091 | NCBI WGS metagenome assembly JAABUR01 (sample SAMN10711879, study PRJNA513375) | rock metagenome | isolation source: Antarctica rocks | place: Antarctica: Victoria Land, University Valley sud
AGCCCCTTGGCCTCCGGGTCCGCAGGCCGGCACACGATGACCTTCGCGCCCAGGACACCGCGGAACGCCTGGCAGTCACCGGTCAGCTCCTGCCGTTTGGCACGCCACCGCCCGATCGCGCCCTCGCCGTCCCACACCAGCACCCGGGGCACCGCCCCCAGCCCGGAGATCAGCTGCCACCACCCGGCGTACAGGTCCTGCGCCGACCGCGACGGCACCAGCACCGCCGAGGCCCACCGCGAGTACCCGCACACCATCGTCAGCACCGGCAACCGGGTCGCGGTCCGCACCTGCCCCCACCCGACCGGGACCTCAATGTCAGGGAACCAGAAGTCGAACTGCGCGATCTCCCCGGCCGCGTACGCCGTCCGGGAGGCCGGGTCCGGCGGCAAGTACACCGGCCGCAGCTCACTGACCCGGCCCCGCAGCACCCGGATCGAGTGCTCCCACCCGACCCGTTCAGCGACCACCGTCGCCGGCATCGTCGGCCACGCCCTCAGCAGCTCCCGGATCCGCGGCTCGACCTCGTCCACGACCGACCCCGGCCCCGAACGCACGTACGCCGGCGGCCCATCCGCCCGCAACGCCGACCGCACCGTGTTCCGCGAGCAGCCCACCACCCGCGCGATCGCCTTGATCGGCATCCCCTCAGCCCGGTGCAGCCGACGGATCTCCGCCCAGTCCTCCACGTTCAACACCCACTTCCTCCTCACCTCGAGCAACGAGGCCAGGATCAGGCAGGGGGTCAGTTTTCGCCTGCCGCCACGGGGTCAGTTTTCACGTGCCGTCGACAGCGTTGACGTCGAGCGCGTCACAGTGCCTTCTCCGCAGCCTCCGCTGAAAGCAAGCCATAGGCTGCCCAACGCAGTGCGGTCGAGCAGCTCCGCGTCGCTCGACACGCGGCGGCACCGAAGCGTCGGGCGGCGCCCTGCGTGGGATAGCACCTCGTCGATTCGTTCGTCGAGGCACGCGGGCCCCACCTCTAGAACACCAGGCTTTCGGTCTCTAGCACCCCCGCGTCGAAGCGACCCGGGGCCAGCCGCGAGAGGTCCAGCTCGGGGCTGCCGGTCAGCAGCCATCGGCTCACTTCACGCCCGATGATGGGCGAATGCATGAACCCGTGGCCGGAGAAGCCCGCGGCCAACCAGAAGCCAGGCACACCATCGACGGGCCCGACGATGGCATGGTCGTCCGGCGTCATCTCGCGCAGACCTGCCCAACCTCGCAGGACCTGTGCGTCGATGAGATTGGGGAAGCGTCGCGTTAGCGCAGTGATCAGCCGTTCGAGCAGGGACTCATCGACCGTGTCGTCGAAGCCGGGAGCCCGGTCCCGATCCGTTCCTCCGATCACTCCTCCCGAGTTCTCAGCGTGCAGGTACGCGCCCGAGTCGAGGTCGATGCTGAGCGGCATGTCACCAGACATCCATGCCAGTGGAGCGATGGCGAATGCCTGACGCGGACGTGGTTCAAGGGGAATGGACACGCCGACCATGTCCGCGACCTGCCCCGCCCAGGGTCCGGCGGCGTCGATCACGACTTCGGCGTCGATCCGCCCGTCGCTGGTCCTTACTCGGCGCACCCGCTGCCCGCGATCGCATTCGATTCCCAGGACCGCGGTGTGTTGACGGATCTGGACACCGCGCCTGCGCGCCTGTCGGGCAAATGCCCGGACGACATCAGCCGGCGAGCCGGATCCGTCCGTGGCGCAGTACGTCCCGCCGGCGAGGTCGTCCACCCGCATGCGCGGATGGAGGTCCGCAATCTCCCGGGGAGACACGACGGCGGCGTGAATGCCGAGCTGTTGCTGCATCTGAACGCCACGGCTAGCCGCCTCGAGCACCGATGCTGAGGTCGTGACGAACAGATAACCATGTTGCCGAAAGGAGAACGGCTCGCCGACTAGTTCCTCGAACCTTTCGAAGTAGCTGACCGCCTGCTGTGAGAGCCGGGCGTTCACCTCGGAGGAAAACTGCTGGCGGATCCCCCCGGTGGCCTTGGACGTGGCGCCCTCGCCGAGTCGGTCTCGCTCGATGACCACGACATCGGTGTGTCCCGCCAACGCCAAATGGAAAGCGATCGAGATCCCGACCACGCCACCACCCACGATGACGACTCGCCCTCCGCCCGGCAGGGCGCTGTGCTGCGACTCAGACATGTGACAGCGTCCTTCGTGTTCGTCGTTGCACGTTCATAGGTATCCCTCGAACCGCCGGCGGCGCGAGGCCGTGGCGGCCCAGATGACCATGGTGGTGAGGTCGTAGACGGGCCGGCCGGTCGCGTCTGCGATGTCGGCCGCGTAGGGTGGCATGTTGGTGCACTCCAACACGAATGCGCCGATCTGTGGATGCTCCTCGATCATGCGGGCGGCGGCGTTGACATGCTCGGTACGCGCGGTCTCGACGTCCAGCTCGAGGGCGTCGCCAAGTATTTGGCCGGCGAAGTGGCCACCAGCGGTGTCGACGCCGGCGATGACGACCGCCAGGTCCGGCGTGATACCGGCCGCGGCGAGGTGAGCGGGCCTGAGGGAGGACCCCTCCACGGTTAGTACGCCCACGGCTTGTCCGGTCGGCAGCGATCGAGCCACCCATGGCACCTGCAGCAGACTCGAGGTGAGGACGGGGATCCCCAGCTCGCGTTGGAGATCGGCCTGCAGGAGGACCAGGAACCCGCATCCGGTCGTGATCAGGCTGACGCCCTGCTGCTCGAGTTCCTTCGCAGCGGTCAAGAATGGCCCCAGGAATGCCTCGCGGGATAGGTGACGCACGACCCGGTCGGGTGTAGCCCCGGCGACGACCCGAAATTGGACCGGGAACGGCCAGGTGTCTGCGTTGCCGACGTCCCCGGGGATGCGGGGGAACCGTGATTGCAGGACGAGCACGCCGACAGGTACGCCGTAGACGTTCTTCCCGCCGCTCGCAGGGGCCGATGAGGGAGATCGGGACAGTGCGGTCACGGTCTTCAGCCATCTCCTTCGCCGGTAGCGCTGCGGCTCAGCAGCTCGCGGCCGCCAGTTGCCGGGTGGCGACCGGCGTGGAACCGGCGCCATGCGTCTCCAACTAGCAGGACGACGCCGCGACGCCAAGTACGCATGATCACTAGCACGATGGTGGCGAACAGGATGTTGTTCCAGGCCCCGTACTGCTGCAGGTAGACAGACAGGACCCCGATCACGATCCCGCCCACTACTGGCCCCTCAAGCGTGGCCAAGCCGCCGACGACGACCATAACGACGATGTTGGCGATCACGGTGAAGTCGGCAATGGCCGGACTCAGGACGACAATGTAGTGCGCGTAGAACGCACCGGCCAGGCCCGAGAGCAGGCTGGTGAACGCAAAAGCGAAGACCTTCCACATCGTGGTGTTCACGCCGAGTGTGGCGGCTCGCAACTCGTCGCCCTTGATGGCAAGTAGGAACCGGCCGATGCGAGATCGGATCACGGCGGCGATCGCGGCCAGGCTGGCCAGCATCAAGGCGAAGAACACATAGTAGTAATAGCGGGGATCCAAGGTGGGCAGCAAAGGAGGAACGGACAGCCCCTGCTGCCCACGGGTGATCTGGTAAGCCGCGGTGAGGACAATCTGCACGGATCCGGCGAAGGCCCAGGTCGCGATCGCGAAGTAGATGGCGCGCAGCCGCAGGAACAGCGCGCCGAGTACGGCACCGGACACGCCGGACACCACGACCGCCAGAACGATTCCCAGCCAGATCGGGGTGTCGAAGTAGTGGATGGACAGACCCGTGGTGTAGCCGCCGATGGCGGCAAACGACTGCTGCGCCAGGCTGAACTGACCCGTGTACCCGGCCAGGACATTCCAGGATGCCGCGAGGATCACGTAGTAGAAGGCGATGATCAACGCGTTCAGGATGTCCTCGCGAATACCCAACGGGGGCAACAACCCGGCCACGACGAGCAGGGCGATCGCCACGGGTCGGCGCCTGCCACCGCCGGTGATGCTACCCATACAGCGACTCCCGGATCAGCAGACGCACTCGATCGCCCTGAAAATCGCTGATCGGTCCCTCAGCCTTGACCTTGCCGAGGTCAAGGACGTAGACGTAGTCGGCGATCCGGAGCGCGTCTTCGATCTGCTGGTCGACGAGCAGAATCTGCGCGCCGAACGCCTCCCTGGTCTGGAGCAGGAAGTCATAGACCTGTGCGGAGATGTTCGGCGCCAAGCCGGCAGTGGGTTCGTCAACGAGCATCACCGCGGGCTCGGTGACCACCTCTTTGGAGATGGACAGCATCTTGGCCTGTCCGCCGCTCAGCTCGTTGGCCTTGTTCCCCCGCCGCTGGTGCAGGACAGGGAAGAGCTCGTAGATCCGGTCCAGCTGCTCGCGTAGGCGTCGTCGATCCCGGCGGAACGTCCATCCCCCCATTCGGAGGTTCTCCTCCACCGTGAGCTGCGGGAAGATGTTCAGGCCCTGCGGGATGTAGCTCACGCCCATCCGCTTGATCTCATGGGGGCTCGCTGACTGCACTTGCTTGTCGCCAACAGTCACGACCCCGTGGCGTGGGTGCAGGAAGCCGAACGCTACCTTCAAGGTCGTTGACTTACCGGCACCGTTCGGGCCAATCACCAGTGACACCGATCGTCCGGCGGTCTCCAGAGTGACACCTTGCAGGACATCGACGCCTCGCTGATAGCCGGCATGGACGTCCTCGAGGCGCAGCTGAATGTCCCGGCTCATGACTGCCGCCGCCCAAGGTAGGCGTCGATCACTTGGTCGTCCGCAACCACCTGGTCCATCGTGCCCTCGGTGAGCACCGCCCCTTCCGCGAGGACGGAGACGGAGTCGCAGAGTTGGCGGACGACGTTCATCTCGTGGCTGACCAGGATGACCGCAATCCGGTCCTCGGCGTTTTTCGTGCGGACAAGCTCGATGATGGTGTCCTTGATGACCGGGTTGATTCCGGCGAACGGCTCGTCGAGCACGTAGCACTTCACGTTGTCGACCATGAAACCGACCGCGATCTGCAACAACGACTGCTGGCCACCGGAGAGTTGCCCAGCCAGCAGGGAGCGCAGGTCGCTGAGTCGGACGACCTCGAGCAGATCCGTGACCCGCTTCTCCCCGTGGTGAGTGCTGCGGCGACCCCGGCCGCGCTGGGCGAGGTAGGGGAGGATCAGGTTGTCCGCCACGGTCATCTCGGGAAAGAGCCGGGGCACCTGGAAGGACCGGACGAGGCCCCGACGACTGATCTGGTTGGGGCGCATCCCCGTGATCAGCTGGCCATCGAGCCACACCTCGCCGCGGCTGGGCGGGTAGATCCCGCAGAGCAGGTTGCACAGGGTGCTCTTGCCGGCACCGTTCGGTCCGATCAGCCCGCGGATCTCCCCGACGGCGACCGACAGCGTGACGCCGCGGTTCGCCTCCACCCCGCCGAAGCTCTTCGCCAGCCCTTCGGCCCGCAGCACGACGTCGGTGCTCACGCGATCCTTGCCCGCTCACCGAACAAACCCTGCGGGCGCAACAGGAGGACGACGACCAGGAGCACGAAGCCATAGACGTTTTGGTAGTTGGAGCTGATCAGCGCCGACCCCAGCGCCTCCACCAGCCCGAGCAGGACACCAGCTACCAAGGTTCCGGGGATAGAGCCTAGCCCGCCGATGATGATGATCTCGAAACCCTTGGTGGTGACGATTGTTCCGTTCGTCGGGTAGACAAGGTAAACCGGAGCGAGCAGGGCACCTGCGATGGCGGATAGGGCCACCCCGAGGCCGAATGCCACGGCATCCAGTCTGAGCACGTCCACTCCGGCCGTCTGGACGGCGAACCGGCTCTGAGATGCGGAGCGCAGTGCGAGGCCGACCCAAGTTCGCTTGATCACCAGGTAGAAGACGGCGATCGCGACCAGCGCACCGGCAAAGGCCGCGAAGGTTGCTCCGCTGACGGGCAGGGGCCCGATCGTCATGTCGGGCACCGACGTACCCGGGTTGCGCTGATGAGGGCCGCCGAGCACGGTGGCCAGCCCCGTTAGCAACAGGAACAGCGCGATGGTTACCACGGTAGCGTACTCGTCCTTGCGTCCGATCTCCTTCTCGAACATCGGCTTGATCAGCAGAGGCTCGAGCAACCAACCGATCACAAAGACGACGGCCGCGCTCACCGGGATGGCGAGCCACCAGTAGCCGACTCCGAAGACACGCACGATCAGCAGGAACTGGACGAAGCTGCCGATCGTGTAGAACTGGCCCATCGCCCAGTTGATCATCTTCATGATGCTGTAGATGAAGGTGATGCCCAAGGCCATGAGGGCGTAGAGCACTCCGCTCATCACACCCTGAACGACATACTGCCCCAGGAGATGGCCGTTCACGCGCCCACCACTTGGATCGAAGCGCTCGATCGGCCCTGGGTCACTACTTGCCCTTGTACTGGACCACCAGCGTGGCGTCCTGCCACTTCTGGTTCGGGGCCGTGTACTGCAGGATGAGCACTGGCGGAGCCCAGTTGTGCCAGTAGATGCCGTCGGCTTGGGGGAACGTCGCCTTGGTGTCCGTCCAGGTGGTGAAGCTTCCGCTCTGCAGCGCCATGACCAACTTCTTGGAGTCGGTGCTCTTGGCCTGCTCGATCCCCTCGGCGATGATCAGCACGTCACCGAATCCGTTCAGCGAGCTGTAGACCGGGTCCTCGTTGTACTTGGCTTTGTACTCCTTGGCGAGCCACTGCCCCGCATCCGAGAGCGGCTGCTTGGGAGAGTAGTAACCCGTGAAGTAGACACCGGACCCGTTCTTCGGGTGCAGCTTCCAAAAGTCCGGACGCACCGGGGCGTCGTAGCTGATCAGCATAGGGACTTGCGGATAGAGGCCGATGGTGCTCGCCTGTTCGAGAATCAGGTCTGCGGGCTGTCCGACGCCGATGTTGATGACCAGGTCAGGGTTCGATGCCTTGATCTTGAGCAGCTGAGCGGTGAAGTCCGTCGCGGTGTGGTCGAAGACCACGGACTGGACCTGCAGTCCGGCCACCTTGGCAGCCTGCTCGGTGGTCTGCTTGACCAGCCCGGTTCCGTAGTCGGTGTCCTCCGCGATAAGGGCGATGTGCTTGTACCCCTTCTCCTGGATGAACTGCATCCAGGCACCGACCCGGACCGGGTCCACGACATGGGTGCGGAAGGCGGGGTCGTAATGCTTGCCGGTGATGTCGGCAGCCGAGCCCTGCGTCGACAGCGTCGGCACACCAATCTCCTTGGCCACCTCGTTGACCGCGATGTTGACTGAGCTGTGGAAGAACCCGGTAACCGCAACCGCCTTACTGCCACTGACCAGCGACCGATAGGCGGCGACACCAGTGTCCGGTGTGCCCTTGGTGTCCTGGATCGCCAGTTTGATGTGGCGCCCACCAAGGACGCCGCCGTGGTCGTTGACGTACTGGGCGCCCAGCTCCACTCCGCGCTGGATCAGCTGACCCGACGCCGCGTCGCCCGGGGGGGACAGTGGGATCTCGATCCCGACCACTACGTCTCCGCTCGAGGAGCTGCCCGAGTCGGTGGCGCAGCCGGCGGCCGTTAAACCAGTCACCAGCAGAGCGGTCAGTGCCTGTACTGCATACCTGCGTCGCATCGCCTGCTCCCAGCTGTCGGGGGCCTACGCCCGAACGGTCGGCGGGCGAACTACCTTTGCACACAGAAAAGTGTGCCCGTATGCTGGTCTGTACACAATAGCCGGAGGGCAACGATGTCGAATCACGCAGTCCCGGTCAGCGCGTCGGATCCGGGCATTGCCGAGGGCGGTGCTTCCTCCCGGGTGCATACGGGGGCTGACCTGCTCGTGGACGTTCTCATTCGCGCGGGGGTATCCACGATGTTTGGGGTGCCCGGAGATACTGGTGTGGTGTTCTACGACGCCCTGTACCGCCGCAGCACCGCGATCCGGCACATCCTTGCGCGTGACGAGCGACACGCCGGTTTCATGGCCGACGCCTACGCTCGGACTACCGGCACCGTCGGCGTCGTCGAGGTCTCCAGCGGCGGTGGCTCCGCCTACGTCGTGGGAGGACTCGGTGAGTCCTACGCCGCATCGGTGCCCGTCCTTGTCATCGCCTCGGACATCCAGGCGAGCAGCCGCGGCACCGGAGCCCTGACTGAGATGGACCAACGGTTGCTGTTCTCCGCAGTCACTAAATGGCAGGGAGTCGTCGACTCAGCCGTGGACCTGCCCGACATGGTTTCAGAGGCGTTACGCCAGGCCACCACCGGACGCCCGGCTCCGGTCGCCTTGATCATTCCCGAGAACGTCCTGGACGAGGAGCCGCCGCTCCATTGCGCTCGCGTCAACCTGTCCTTCGAATCAGTCACGACGCCGCGTGAACATCCCGGTGCCGATCCGAACGCCGTACGACGAGCAGCCGAGCTGCTGACAAGCGCGATGCGCCCGGCCATCGTGGCCGGGTCCGGTGTCCACTGGTCACGCGCTTGGGGCGAACTCGCCATTCTAGTGGAGCATGCCGGGATCCCGGTCGCCACGACAGTCCACGGCAAGGGTGCGCTCAGCGACGACAGCACGTGGTATCTCGGTGTGGTTGGCGGGAACGGCGGCTCGGAGCGCGCCAACACCTACCTGCGGATGGCCGACACGGTGCTGTTCGTCGGCACCCGGGCCAACGCGACCGACACGGACGGATGGACGGCGCCACCTCGCAACGGGCCCCAGGTCATCCAGATCGACATCGACTCCGATCGCGCCGGGCGCAACTTCCCAGACAGCATTGGGCTGGTCGGTGATGCCGGGGCCGTTCTCGGGACGCTGCACTCGGCCATCGCGCCCGGCGATCCCATACGCCGCAACGTTCTGGCTAGCTGGATCACCGAGCACGCTCCCCTGCGCGCCCCGATCGTCATCGATGACGTCGTGCACGAGCGGCTCAGCACCCCCAGCGTGATCCAGGTGCTTCACGCGGTCACCTCGGGCCGGCCGCACCTGGTGCTGGCCGACCCCGGCACGCCGACCCCACATATCGCGGACCTGTGGCGCACACCGGTGCCCGGGCGCACAGTCATTGCTCCTCGTGGGCACGGCCCGATGGGGTACGCCATCCCGGCAGCCGTCGGCGCGTCCGTGGCGAACCCCGAGGCCACGGTGGTAGCGGTGGCCGCGGACGGCAGTTTTGCCATGTCATGCGGCGAGCTCGAGACCGTAGCTCGGCTCGGACTGCCAATCATCTACGTTCAGCTGACCAACTTCAGTCTCGGCTGGATCAAGATGCTCCAACACCTGTACACCGAGCGCCGCTACTTCAGTGTGGATCCAGGACCGACCGATGCGGTGCTCGTCGCCCAGGCGTCCGGACTCGACGCCGTCCGCGTGCACAGCCTGGCCCACTTGCGAGACGCCGTGTCGTCCGCGATCGAGGCCCGTCGGGCGATCTACATCGACGTACCCGTCCACCATCTCATCGACGAGGTGCCGCCAGTGTCCTCGTGGCAGGCAGCTCTCGCTGGCGACACCGCTCGACCCAGTTACTAGTCCCATGACGGTAAACGGTCGCCCCGACGACCCGCCACAACGGTCCACTCTTGCCGACGTGGTTTACATGCGGCTGCACCAGGATATCCTGCTCGGCAGACTGCGGCCCAACTCGCTGCTCATCGAGGGCGAGTTGGCCGAGCAGCTCGAGGTCAGTCGCACCCCTGTGCGCGAGGGGCTTCAACGGCTAGCGAAGGACGGACTCATCGTCTCCCGACGCCGCAGATGGTTCGTCGTGGAACCGAGCCTGCAGGACATCCAGGAGAGCTACGACGTGCGAGCCGCGCTGGAAGGGCACGCCGCGCGGCTAGCCACCGAGCGGGCGACGGCGGCGCAGCTCGACGCCATCACCGACGCGCTCGACTCTCGCGGGCATGCGGGACCGAACACCGAAGACTTCGTCACAAGCAACGACCGGTTCCACCGGCTCATCGTCCAGGCCGCCCAGAGCCGGCGCCTCACCGAGGCGATCGAGCACAGCAAACGCTTTTACTTCAACGCTCATGTCGCCCGGCTTTACGAACCGGACGATCTCAAGGCCTCACAGCAGCAGCACGAGTCCTTGGTGAGGGCCATCCGTGCTCGCGACGGCGACGAGGCTGATCGGATCACCCGCGAACATGTCTCCGGTGCCTTCACCCTGATCCGGGAACGTTGGATCAGATGAACGGCCGCACACCTTCCGCTACCTCTCAAGAGTTGGCCACAGGGCGGGCGCAGTTGGCTTCGTGGGCGCGGCGGGCGAAATCGGCGCAGGCATTGGCGTTGCGCTCGAAGATCGTGTTGGCCTGCGCGGGCGCTGCGGACAACAAGAGCGTGGCGGCGCAGTTGCGGATGACGCAAGCCACCGTCGGGAAGTGGCGTCGTCGGTTCGTCGCCGACCGGTTGGACGGACTGGTTGACGAGCCGCGCCCGGGCCGGCCCACCCGTGCCCCTCCACCCACACGGGCAACGCGGGCAGCCCCGGTGGCGCCGCAGCCCGACCAGGACACCCTCGGGCGTGAACTCGACCGAGGCCACCGCGGCACCCGGGATGGACAGCATCTTGTTGAATGCAGTAGTGACGCGCACGTGCGGCTCGCTTCGGATCGGTTGCTTGGTCGCTCCGAAACCTAGGCGACCGCACGTGCGCGTCCTGACGTCACCGCTCAGACGTGGCTGAACTCCCACAAGGACACGGCTCCCGGCCCACAAGACCTACCCCACGGACCCACGGAAAGCCGAGGAGTCCCCAAATTTGGCTCAGCGTTTGGACGGCTCGACCCTGGCGCTGAGGGGCGGGGGGGATCGGTCTGCTCACCGTCGGACTTGCACCCCGCAACCCAGCTTCTTCGTTGAACGGGAGATTGGCTAGGTCAGTAACTTGCCGCGAGTTTCCGGCGTTGCCACCATCATGAAGAGCGCCGCAAGGACGAGCAGCGCACCCGTGATGATGAAGGTCCCTGTGAGACCGTAGAGTGGAAAGAGCAGCCCACCGAGCAACGTAGGCACCAAAGCCGCGACCACGCGGCTGGACGAGGAAGCCCAGCCGAAACCGCTGGCGCGAAGTTCCGTCGGATACAGTTCCGACGTGTAGCAGTAGATCGCCGGGATGGCGAACTCGATGACGATGCCGAAGGTGAGGATCCAGAACTTGGCCGCCGTCGGCACGTTGACGTTGGCCGCGAACAGACCGATCGAGATCGCCGTCAGGATGGCGCTTCCCATGATCACCGGCTTGCGGCCGAACCGGTCGACCAGCCAGGCTGACGCGAGGACGCCGACGATCCCCGTTGCTGTGACGCCTGTCGTCACCATGAAGGCGAGATAGTTGCTGTAGCCGCTGTTACGGAAGATCGTCGGCAACCAGATGAGTGCCCCGTAGTACTGGAACAGAACCGTGCTGAACAGCGCCCACGACACCGCCGTGATCTTCCAGTCGAAGGCCCAGATCTTGCGGAGCTGGTCGCTGGCGTTGGCGAACGTCAGCTTTCTCGGGATCTCCGGGTCGTCGAGGACATAGGTGACGGGGCGGCCACCGGTTCGTCGCACGAGGTCGTCGATGACGGTACGCGCCTCGACGTCCCGACCTTTTCGGATCAGGTAGAGCGGCGACTCAGGGACCGAGCGGCGCACCCAGAAGGTCAGCAGGGCCGGCAGCACCATCACCAGCAGCAGGGGCCGCCAGTTGCCCAGCGGCAGCAGCAGCGTCGACACGATGCCACACAGGGTGCCGCCGATGGGCCACCACGCGTCCATGGAGGTCAGCAGCCGTCCTCTGACCCTGGCCGGACAGAACTCCCCGACCATGGCGTAGTCGACGGGGATGCAGCCGCCGAGACCGATCCCCGCGAGGAAGCGCAGGACGAGAAACGTCTCGTAGTTGGGGGCCGCCGCACCGACCACGGAGAGCACCGAGAAGATCAGCACGGTCCACGTGAATGCCTTCTTGCGGCCGATCAGGTCTGCCACACTGCCCCAGGCGATGGCTCCGACGGCCATGCCGACCAGGTTGATGGTGGCGATCAGGCCAGCCTGTCCAAGGGACAGCGTCCAGTCCTTGATCATGAGCGGGATCAGGTAGGCGTTGAGCACCACGTCCCAACCGTCGAACATGAAGCCGAGACCACCGATGATGAAGATCATCCCCTGCACTCGCCACCGCCAAGGCAGTGCCTGGACGACTTCAGTGCCGGTCATCTCTGATGATGCGGTGGTGGTCACGGCTGGCTCCTTGAAGCGGTGCTGTCGGCGGTGCGCTGGGGACGCTATGTGCCTGGTATTTGGTATACCATTGATGGGTGGAACTTGGAAGGGACGGATTCGAAATCCTCTCCCGCGAGCGGTTGTGACGTCACTTCAGACGGACCTTTTCCTGGTTTCGGCCGCTGTTGCCCCCGGGGCCAGGTGGACCGATCCCATGATGTGCTCCCAGGTCGCGGTAGCCGCCGCCTCCTCGTCGCCCCTCCGCAGTGCGTCAAGCAGGGCGTCGTGCTGCCGCGTCGACTCACTGTGACTTCGTAACACCCGGGGGCCGCCCGGCATGGACTGCCACAGCAGCCGCATGAGGGACAGCAGCAAGGGACTGTCGGCCGACTCGTAGATCGAGAAGTGGAACGCGCGGTTCAATGGGGCATAGGCGTCAGCAGCCTCGCCGACCGCGCGCATCCTCTCGTTGACCTCGGACAGGTGGGCCAGCTGTGCCTCGCTGATGCACTTGGCGGCGAGCCGTGCCCCCAACGACTCGAGCGCAGCGCGGATCTGGTAGTTCTCCTCGACCGAGCCGGCGCGCGACTGCGCGACGGTGGAACCCCGGTGCGGGTCGCTGACGACCAGTCCCTCGGTCTCCAGCCGGCGAAGCGCCTCGCGAACCGGGGTCTGGCTCACGTTGAGCTGCAGCGCGATGTCGCGCTGGCGCAGGGCGTGTGACCCTTGCAGCTCCCCGCTGATGATCATCTCCCGCAGCAGCGCCGAGACCATGTCGACCTTGGAGGTATACATCGCTGGCCCCTCCGTCCGCCGGCTGATTCGTGGCTCCTGCTCAGTCATGACGGGGTTACCTCCCGGGGCGGTCGCACATCCGTCGAGGACGTCAGCATCTCCAGAAGCCGACTCGGCGTCATCGGCAACCTCGTGACCGTCGCGCCGCCGAGAGCGTCGCGCACGGCGTTGACGAGCGCCGCGCCGGCACCCGTGAGGCCGCCCTCGCCCGCGCCACGCACGCCCAACGGATTTGTGGTCGCCGGTGAGTCTTCGCAGACCACGAGCTGCACCTCAGGGATCTCAGCGGCGGTTGGCAGGAGATAGTCCATGAAGGTGGCGGACAGCGGTTGGCCGTTCACGTCGTACTGGAACTCCTCGAGGAGTGCGCCTCCGATGCCCTGGGCCACTCCCCCTCGCAGCTGACCCTCGACGAGTGTCGGGTTGATCGCGCGGCCGACCTCGTACGCCACGAGGTACCGGAGGACCTCGACCCCGCCGGTCCCTGGGTCGACTTCCACGACGGCCACGTGGGCGCCGTACGGATACGTCATGTGGTTGACGCTGAAGCGATAGCGAGACCTCAGCCCCGCCTCCTCATCCTCATGGACGTGGGGGCTTCCCGGCTGCGCCGCTGCGGCGATGTCCACGAAGCTGACGGCCGTTCCGGGGACGCCGACCACCTGGACTGCGCCCGACACCATCTGCAGCTCGCCCTGGTCCACCTCAAGGACGCGAGACGCCAGCTCGAGCATGCGGGCCGCCACGACACGACCGGCCCCGCGAACGGCACTACCGGCGACGACCGTCGAACGGCTCGCCCATGAGCCCGTGCCAAAGGGCTGCAGCACGGTGTCACCGTTGACAACGTCGACCGAGTCGACCCCCGTCTGGAGCTCGTCGGCGACGATCTGGGCCAGCACCGTCTCGATGCCCTGGCCAAGCGACGTGCCACCCGAGTGCACCCGCACCCTCCCGGTGCGGGTCACCTCCACGTCCGCCGTCTCGTGCGGGCCGAGTCCGCTCTTCTCGAGGAACATGGCGACACCGAGCCCGCGCAGCCTGCCTTCCTCTCTGCTCCGTGCCACCTCGGCCCGCCAGCCGAGCTCCTCGACCCGCGCCATGGTCTTGTCGAGGAGGCCGTGATAGTCCCCGGCGTCGAGAACCATGTCGGTGCCGAGCGTGCTGATGGGTCGCCGGTGAGGCAGCTCATCGGTGTGCAGCAGGTTCCGCCTACGCATCTCGGTGCGTTCGATGCCGAGCTGGTCGGCAGCGATGTCGAGGAGCTGCTCGCGGGCCGTCGTGCCCTCGAAGCGGCCTGGCCCCCGGTAGGTGCCGCACGGTGTCTTGTTGGTGAGGACGACCCGAATGCGCCCAGAGTATGCCGGCACGCGGTAGGGACCCGGCAGCATCGCCAGGGTCAGCTCGGGCACGATGACCCCATGGGTCCGCGCGTAAGCGCCGTTGTCGTGCACCACATCGTCTCGTAGGGCCAGGATGTGACCGTCGGCGTCAAGTGCCACGGCGATGACGTGCTGCTGCTGACGCGAGTGGTTCACCGACACGAGGTGCTCCGCCCGGTCTTCGACCCACGCGACGGGACGACGGTTCCGCACCGCGAGCCACGGGATGAGGAAGTCCTCGGGATAGAACTCCCCTCTGACCCCGAACCCCCCGCCTGCGTCCACCGCGTGCATCCGGACGGCGCACTCGTCCCAGCCGAGCAGTCCGGCGAGCACGTTCCGGTTGAACACCGGCACCTTGGTCGCGCCGTACACCTCCAGGCTGAGGCCGGTCGCGTCGATGTCCACGACGAGCGCCCGCGGCTCCATCGGCACGCCCGAGTGCCGCCCGACATCGAACGTCAGGGTCACGACATGAGCCGCACCGGCGAAGGCCTCCTCCACGTCGCCATATCCGAGTGAGAGCTCGGCGGCAACAGGCCCCGACGCATCGAGAACCACCGGCTCCTCGACGAGCTCGACCACTACGAGCTCGGCGGCGTCCTCGGCGGTGTACGCGTCCTCGGCGAGGACGACGGCGATCGGCTCGCCAACATACCGAACGGCCGGACCGGCCAGCACCGGCTGCAGATGTTCGCTGAGGTCAATGTCCTGCACCTTCAGCCGCACCGGGATCCGCAGGTCACCCGGCAGGTCCGCGGCGGTGACGATGTCCACCACCCCAGGAAGGGCACGCGCCTCCTCGACGTCGATCGTCAGGCTGCTTGCATGGGCGACGCTGGACCGCACGACCCGCGCATGCAGCATGTTGAAGCGCTGCACGTCGGCCGCGAACCTGCCGCGACCCGTGAGCAACCGGTGGTCCTCCTTGCGCGGCACGCGTGCGCCAACCACCGTGGTCATGATGACCTCGCTTCCCGACGGCTGGCGGTCACCTCGGTCACGGCGTCGACAATGCCCTGGTAGCCCGTGCACCGGCAGAGATTGGCTGCCATGACCTCCCGTACCTCGTCCGCGTTCGGCTCCGGGCCGTCGGCGAGATAGGCCTCGGCGAGCATGAGGAAGCCGGGGGTGCAGAATCCGCACTGCAGTGCGTGGTTCCGGCTGAAGGCTTCCTGCAGGTCGCTGAGCTGGTCGCCGTCGGCGAGGTCTTCGACCGTGCGCACCGAACGGCCGTCAGCCTGCACACCGAAGACAAGGCATGACCGGACCGGTTCGCCGTCAAGGAGTACCGTGCACGCTCCGCAGATACCGTGCTCACAGCCCAGATGGGTACCCGTCAGACCGATGTCCTGGCGCAGCACGTCCGCGAGGGTGCGCCGCGACTCGACGACAAGATCGTGCTCGGTGCCGTTGACGTCGATGCTGATCAAGTGAATGTCTTTCATCTCTTCTCCTCGATGGCGGCGATGACGTCCTCGGGCAGCACGGGGATGTGGTCGATCTGCGCACCGAAGCTCCGCAGCGCATCGTTGACCGCGTTCAGCACCGCGGCCGGGGCACCGATCGTGCCGCCCTCCCCCATGCCTTTGGCTCCTGTCTCCGACAGCTCGCAGCGTGTCTCGAGGTGGTGGATGCTCACGGGCGGGATCTCAGATGCCGTCGGCACGAGGTAGTCCATGAACGTCCCCGACTGCGGCTGGCCGTCATCGGTGAACCGCAGCCGCTCGTACAGCGCTGCGGCGATACCCTGCGCCACGCCGCCTCTGACCTGCCCGTCGACGATCATCGGGTTGATGATCACTCCGCAGTCCTCTACGACGAGATAGTCGACCACCCTCACGCCGCCCGTGCCCGGGTCAACCTCGACCAACGCCGCGTGTACCGCGTTGGAGAACATGCCGGGCGGGTCGGCTTCGCCGCGGGCCTCCAGGAGATACTCGTGGCCGCCGCTGAGGCTGTGCGCCCGGAAGTGGACGGTCTGCGCAACCTGCTGCATGGAAACACGGACGTGCGGAGCGCCACGAACATGGATGTGCCCGTCCATGAGCTCGACGTCCGACACGTCGGCCTCGAGCATCTCGGCCGCGACTGCGCTCAGCTGCGTGGCCAGCCGACGGGCGGCCACCGACGCCGCCCCGCCCCCGATCACAATCGACCGGCTCCCGAAGGTGCCCCAGCCGTAGCTGGAGATGTCCGTGTCACCCTGTCTGAGCTTGACGCGGTCGGGATGCACTCCCAGCTGGTCCGCGACGATCTGCGCGAAGGTTGTCTCATGCCCTTGTCCGTGGCCGCACGTCCCAGTCGTCACGACGACCTCTCCTGAGGGGTCCATCCGCACGTGCACGACGTCGTACCCGGGCGTCATGGCCATCCTCCGCAAGCCCATCGTGGCGGTGCCATAGGCGGTGCGCTCGGAGAAGCAGGCGATTCCGACGCCGCGCAAGAGGCCACCAGCCCCTGGAGTCCGCCAGCCCGCCTTCTCGATGTGCGCGCAGCACAGATCTAGCGCCTCTCGGTAGGAACCCGGCTCGTAGGTGATGCCGTTCGGCCCGGTGTAGGGAAAGTCCTCGGCCTGGATGAGGTTTCGTCGCCGCAGCTCGATCGCGTCCATCCCGAGCTGTTCGGCGGCAGTATCCATGAGTCTTTCCATCACGAGCACCATCTGCGGCCTCGAGACGCCTCGATATGGGGCCGTCGGCGGCTTGTTCGTAGCGATCGCCCGGCCTCGCGCGGCGTACCTCCCGACCTTGTAGAGCCCCGGAAGCTCCGTCACGGCCATCAACGGCTCGACAGCCGAGGTGAAGGGGTACACCGAGTAGGCGCCCACGTCACAGCGGACGTCGGCGTCAAGTGCGACGATCAGGCCGTCGGAGCCGAAGCCGATCCGGACGCGGTACTCCTGCTCGTGGCCGTGAAAGGACGAGGTGAGGTTCTCGCGGCGGTCCTCGGTCCACCTGACCGCGCGGCCGAGCTTGCGCGCCACGAGCGCTGCGACGGCCTCTTCGCGTCCTACGACGCACTTCAGGCCGAAGCCCCCGCCCACGTCGGGGGCGATGACGCGCACCGAGCGCTCAGGCAGTCCCATGACAGCGGCGACCCCGGAGCGGACCTGGTGGGGCACCTGGGTGGAGATGTGGAGGACCAGCTGCTCGGCTCGGTCGTCCCACTCGGCCAGGCAGCCCCGGCCTTCCATGGGTGCTGCGGTGACTCGGGCGCTGGTGAACGTCCGCTCCAGCACCAGGTGAGCGTCCTCGAGGGCCTGCTGGATCAGGGGGTCCTCAAACATGGGCAGGTCGATGAGTACACCGTCGGGGGCCTCGTCGTGGACCGGGCCGCGACCGGCCAGCGCGGCGTCGATGCTCATCACCGGTTCGCGGTCGTCCATCTCGACGAGCACGAGCTCGGCCGCATCCTCGGCGAGGTAAGGGTCATCAGCGACGACGACGGCGAGGGGCTCCCCCGCGAACCTGATCCTGTCTCCAGCCAGGAGGGGCATCGTCGTCCGCACGAACTGCTCACGCTCCAGCGCCGCCACGAAGCCAGGACTGCCCAGGTCCGCAGCGCTGAGGACGGCGCCCACCCCGGGGAGGGCAGCGGCCGCCGTGGCATCGATGCTGCGGAGCTGGCCGGAGGCCTGCGCGCTGCGCACGAACGCGAGGTGCAACGCGTGTGGATGCCCCAGGTCGTCGACGAAGCGAGCCCGGCCCAGCAGCATCCGGCGATCTTCTCGTCGTGGCAGGCTGGCTCCGGTCCAGGGGGTAGTCAAGCCGGCTTCCCTGGCTGTTGTCCGGTCGCCTCGGCGAACGCCCGCTCGGTGAGCGTGCCGACAAGATGCTTGCGATACGCCGAGCTACCGTGTGCGTCATCGGGAGGCGAGACGATGTCTGCCGCGAGCCGGCCAGCCTCCCTCCAGGTCGCCGGGGTGGCCGGTTCTCCTTGGACGGCAACCTCGACCTGAGTCGCGCGGTAGGGCTCACCGCTCACGCCACCGATCACGACGGCGACGTCCGAGCAGACTCCGTCCGTGACGTCGAGACCGACGGCGGCTGCGGCTATCCCGAAGTCGCCCTGTCGTTGGGCGAACTCCGTGAGAGCCGCGTGTTCACGGGGCCGGGGGAACACGATCTCCACGACGACCTCGTCCGGCTCGCACGCGGTGGTGAGAAAGCCGGTGAACCACTCCGCCGCCGGGACCTGCCGCTGCCCGCGGGGGCCCAGCACGATGATGAGCGCGGCGAGCATCCGGGCCAGCAGGCACCACTCCGCCGACGGGTCGGCGTGGGCCAGACTCCCGCCGATGGTTCCTCGTACCCGTATCGGGTAGTGGCCCACCCAGCGCGCAGCACGAGGCAGGAGGGCGAACCCCGGGTCGATCTTCGGCCCGCTGAGCATCTCGAGCGTGCGGTGGCGGGTGAGCGCGCCGATGCGCAGGGCATCGCCTTCGCGCGTCACGTGATCCAGCTCCCGGGCCGCGTTGATGTCGATCAACGCGGTCGGCCGGGCCAGCCGGAAGTTCATCATGGGGACCAGACTCTGACCACCCGCGAGGATCTTCGCCTCCTCGCCCAGCTCACCGAGCAGGCCGACCGCCTCCTGCGCGGAGAAGGCCCGGTGATACTCGAACGGGGCTGGCTTCATTTCCCTTGTGCTCCGATCTCCACAGTCAGAGATTGGTATACCATATCTCAAATCTCATGAGGGACGGCCCGATGACCGAGGTGCGCACAGACCGGTGGCGTGGCGCGCTGCGTCTGCTCCTCGACGGTCCGCAGCGGCGCAACGCGCTCGGCATCGGCACGGCGCGAGCGCTGCGCGCTGCGCTGGAGTCCGAGCCCGCGACCACCCTGGTCCTCGGAAGCACCGACGCGGACATCTTCAGTGCCGGTGCCGACCTCAAGGTCACAGCCCGGGTGCGCCGGCAGATCAGTGCGGAGCTGTATGCCTGCTACCGGCTCATGATCACGCGACCCGGTCCGGTGATCGCGGTCGTGGAGGGCGCAGCCGTGGGCGGTGGTGCCCAGCTCACGGCGGCAGCGGACCTTCGGATCGGAGGTCCACGGGCCCGCTGGCAGTGGGTCGGTCCCGGCCACGGGCTGGTTGTCGGCGGCTGGATCCTGCCGGCTCTGGTGGGCCGGGGCCGCGCGCTCGAGCTGGCCCTCACCTCGCCCTGGGTCAGCGCCGACGAGGCGGTGAGCTACGGACTGCTCACCGGGGTGCACGAGAACCCGTGGGCGCAGGCCGCGAGGCTCGTCGACCGCATCGGGGAGCTCGACGAGCAGGCAGTCGCGCAGCTCAAACGGCTCAGCCTCGACGACGGCCTGCTGGACCGGCTCGAGGCAGAGCGCTGCAACAACAGCGAGTGGGACGGTCGGGCCCCGACACCGCCCGGCAGCCGGGGACGTCGAGGGGCGGCGCCGTGAGCGGGGCGAACGGAGGCGCCGGATGGAGCTGGCTGCAGTGGAGCCATGCGTCGTGGGAACGACACCTGGCCGGCCGCCCCGGGCTGGATTTCTCCTGCAGTGAGCGCACCCTGGCCACCTGCGCGTGGGAGACCGCCTCCCGGCATCCCACCAGGCTGGCGGTCAGCATCGAGGGCGACAGCCGCAGCTTCGCCGAGCTCAGGGATGCCGGCGCCGTCGTGGCGGGCTGGCTACGCGAGCGGGTCAGCCTCGGCGACCGCGTCCTGCTCGTCGCGCCCACCTCCGTGGCGTGGGTGGAGGTGTACCTCGGCGCGCTGGCTGCCGGTGCGGCGGTCGTGCTCGGGAACCCGTCTTCGAGCGCCCACGAGCTGGCGCAGCTCGTGCACGACTCGGGTGCGGCCGTGGTCATCCTGGACGGGGACGCCACCGAGCTCGGCCAGGACCTGGGGTTGCCGGTCGTCCGGATGGTGGAGCGGCCGTGGGCCGGGTCCACGGCGGTGAAGGGCCCGCATGAAGGACTCACCGGGTCCGGCCTGGCGGTCCTCGCGTACACATCCGGCACGACGGGACGGCCCAAGGGGGTTCCGCTGACACACGCCCAGCTCGTCTGCTCGATCTCAGCGGCCCTGTCCGCTTGGAGGTGGAGCGGCGATGACGTCGTCGTGCACTGCCTGCCGCTGCACCACCAGCACGGGCTGGGGGCCCTGCATGCGGCATTCTGCACCGGCTCGTCCGTAGCGCTGCTGTCCCGCTTCGACCACGAACGGCTTGCGGCCACCGCGCGCGAGGTCGGCGCAACCGTCCTCCTTGCGGTCCCGGCGATCTACCGCAGGCTCGTCGACGCGGTGGACGCACTGCCGCCCGCTGACCGCCGTGCCCTGCAAGCGCTGCGCCTGCGCATCTGCGGCTCGGCGCCGCTGGGTGCGGAGCTCTCCTTGGACATCGCGGACCGCCTCGGTGCTGCTGCTTTGGTGCGCTACGGCTTGACCGAGTCGGGACTTGACGTCTCCCAGCCTTTGGGAGGCCCCCAGCCCGGCACGATCGGTCTCCCGCTGCCGTGGGTCGAGCTGCGGCTCGTCCACGACGCGAGCGAGGTCGGCATCGGCGTGGAGGGAGAGGTCCAGCTGCGGGGCCCGCAGGTGTTCGACGGATACTGGGACAACCCCGAGGCGACGGCGGAGGCGTTCACCGAGGACGGGTGGTTCCGCACGGGAGACATCGCGGTGCTCGACTCACCCGAGGCGCAGCTTCGCATCTGCGGCCGCAGCAAGGAGCTCATCATCACGGGGGGGCTCAACGTCTACCCCCGGGAGGTCGAGCTGGCGCTGGAGGCACACCCCGACGTCGTGGAGGCCGCGGTGGCGGGGGTCCCGGACAGCCGGTGGGGCGAGCAGGTGACGGCCTGGGTCGTCGGCCGCGACGGCGCACGCCTCGAATCCGCCGAGCTGGTGGCGCACGCCCGCTCACGCCTGGCCCCCTACAAGTGCCCGAAACAGGTCTACGTCATCGCGGACCTGCCCAGGACCTCGATGGGCAAGCTGCAGCGCACCCGGCTCGCGCCTCCCACGGCGGCAGAGGAGCCCACGTGATCGCGGCAGCCGTGGACCATGCGGTGGACGCGCTGCGGCGTGCGCCCGCGTCAGCACGGACCGATGAGCCCTCGCCGCGAGCACATCGGCCACGTACCAGCCAGCCACTCGCCGGATCCCTCCCGGGCCCGGTCGCCGAGCTGGCGCATTCCGTGGCCCACGGGCGGACGAGCGCATCGCAGCTCATGAGCATGGCGGTCGACCGCGCCCACTCGTGGCCGGGTGTGGTCACCGATCTCGACGAGGCTTCCCCGAGGGCGCTGCAGCGCGCTGCCGCTGTGGACCGCCGTCGGGCGAGCGGCGAGCCCATGCCCGCGCTGGCCGGGCTACCAGTGACGGTCAAGGACAACGTCGACGTGGCAGGTCTCGTCTCCGGACAGGGGGGCCCGCTCGCCCGCAGAAGGGCCACGACGGACAGCGCAGTGTGGTGCCGCCTGAACGACGAAGGGTGCGTCCTTATCGGGCACAGCGCGATGCATGAGCTCGCGTGGGGCCTCCGCACACCGGGCTGCCCGAACCCCTGGCGCGCGGGACTCACGCCCGGAGGATCCAGTGGCGGTGCCGCCGCCAGTGTCGCCGCCGGCATCGTGCCCCTCTCGCTCGGCACGGACACCGGCGGGTCGATCCGGGTGCCTGCCGCCCTGTGCGGTGTCACGGGGCTTCGACCCACCCACGGGGTCCCGAGCATGCGGGGAGTCCTGCCGCTGGCTCCCTCCCTCGACACCGTCGGAGCCCTGGCCTCCACAGCCGCCGACTGCGTCCTGGCCCACGAGCTGATTTCCTCGCCGGGGGCACCTGCCCCGAGAGAGCTGGACGGACTGCGGGTCGGTGTCCTCGGCGGGTGGCAGGGTCGGGTGAGCAACGGAGTCGCCACGGCGATGGAGGACGCGTGCGTGGCGCTGCGCGAGCGGGGGGTCCAGATCGCCCGGCTGGAGCTGGCTCATGCCCGCCTTGCGCCGAGCATCGCCTACGTGCTCATGCTCGTCGAGTCCTCGCGCCGCTGGCTCGCGGAGGCGGAACGCCGATCCGCCGAAGTGGGGTCCGATGTCCTGGAGCAGCTCCGCGAGGGCGGCCGGATCGACGTCCCCGGTGGGCCGTACGAGCTCGCCGTCGCGCTTGCCCGGTCACTGCGGGCGCAGGCGGAGCTGGCGCTGCGGTCCAGCGGGCTCGCCGCGTTCCTCTTCCCCGTGACTGCTGCGACCGGGATCCCCGACGACGCGAGCGTCGTGCCGGTGGGCGGCAGGCAGATGGCCACCGTCGACGCCCTGTCCCGCTACTGCGCCCTCGCGTCGGTGACCGGCCTGCCGGCCCTGTCGGTCCCCGCCGGCCTGGACTCGGACTGCCCGGTGGCGGTCCAGCTCATCGGCGGGGCGTACGACGAGCGACTGCTCGCCGCGCTGGCCGGCCCCCTAGAGCAGGGGCCGGGTCTTGTCGTCAGCGAGAGACGCAGGCGGCTGGTGCCCTTCCGGCATACCGCTTGAACCTGTCGACCAGAGCGGTATATGGTATACCACCATCGCGAGCAGAGGAGCACCATGGACCTGAGGCTGACCGACAAGGTGGCGTTCGTCACCGGTGCCAGCAAGGGGATCGGCCGCGCGGTGGCCGCTCAGCTGGCCGCCGAGGGGTGCGACGTCGTCATCACGGCACGCGGGCAGGCAGAGCTGCAGAAGACCGCTTCCGAGATCGGCGAACGGACCGGGCGCCGGGTCGTGGGCCTGGCTGGCGACATGAGCAAGAGCGGGGACGTGGAGCGTTGCGTCGCCGCCGCCAACGAGCAGCTCGGCCACATCGACATCCTCGTCACCTGCGCAGGCTCCTCCCCCGGCGGCTTGCTCGAGGAGCTGACCGAGGAGCAGTGGATGCAGAGCCTCAACCTCAAGTTCATGGGCTACGTCCGCACGGTGCGTGCGGTCATCCCGCAGATGAAGGAGCGCCGCAGCGGCTCGATCGTCCTCGTCGTCGGCAACGACGGCCTCAAGCCCAGCTACTGGGAGATGACCGCCGGAGCCGCCAACGCCGCCGACCTCAACTTCGCCTCCTCGGTGGCTGAGCAGTACGGCCGGTATGGCGTCCGGATCAACACCGTCAACCCGGGCCCGGTGAACACCGACCGCTGGGACAGCCTGGAGAAGGCGTTCGCCCGGGACATGGGCACCGACCAGGCGACGGCGCGGCAGCTGGCAAACGCCTCGATTCCGCTGGGCCGGATCACCGAGGCGGGCGAGGTCGCCGCGCTGGTGACGTTCCTTGCCTCCGACGTGTCGGCCAGCGTGCACGGCGCCCACGTCCCGATCGACGGCGGGCAGCGCAAGGCGCTGATGGACCGTGAGACCCCGTGAAGCTGTCCAACACGTTCGAGATCGACCGCCCGGTCGGCGACGTCTTCGACATCTTCCTCGACATCGAGCGGGTGGCCGCGTGTATGCCGGGCTCCCGGCTCACGGGGCGGGTCGACGACCAGACTTACGAAGGGGAGGTCAAGATCAAGGTCGGCCCGCTGACCGTCGCCTACGCCGGCCAGGCGACGTTCGTCGAAATCGACAAGGAGGGCCGACAACTCACCCTGCGGGCCAGGGCGCGTGAGACGCGGGGCGCCGGCAACGCGGACGCCCTTATCGTCGCGCGGCTCGAGGCGCACGGCAGTGGCACCCGGGTCGTCATCGACACCGACCTCAGTATCCGCGGCAAGGTCGCCCAGTTCGGCCGGGGGGCGATCGGCGAGGTCGCCGCGCGCCTCATGCAGCAGTTTGCGCAGAACGTCGAGGTCATGCTGTCCGGTGATGAGGGCGCCGCTGCGGCCGCACCGACGGCCGGGCTGGCGCGACCCGCTCGGTCGGAGATCCGTGACGCCTCGCCCGCGGAAATCACCGACAAGGACCGTGCGCCGTTGGACGGTTGGGCGCTGATCGTCGTCCCGCTCGCTCGCAAGGCCTTGCCCACCGCGATCGGAGTGGTCCTGTCGGGTGTGGCCTCCTACGTCGGTGCACGGATCGCCATCGGTCGAGCGACGACGCGGCGGAGCTGACGCCCGTGCCTTTCGCCACGACTGAGGACGGGGTGCGGCTCTACTACGAGGAGTACGGCGAGGGGACTCCGCTGCTGTTCCTCCATGAGTTCGCCGGTGACCACAGGTCCTGGGACCCGCAGGTCCGTCACTTCGCGCGCCGTTACCGGTGCATTGCCTACGATGCCCGGGGATACCCCCCGTCCGACGTCCCGGCTGATCCGGCTGCCTACAGCCAGGCGCGCGCCGTGCAGGACGCGGTCGTCGTCCTCGATGCGGCCGGCGCGACGACGGCCCATGTCGTGGGCAGCTCGATGGGCGGCTTCTCGGCGCTGCACCTCGGGCTGCGCCACGCGGGCCGGGTCACGGCGCTGGTGGTCGGTGGCTGCGGCTACGGTGCGCACCCCGACAAGGAGCCGACATTTCGCCGCGAGTCGGAGAAGATCGCGCTGGCCTTCGAGACCGAGGGCTCCGCTGGAGTCGCCGAGTGGTACGGCACCGGACCCGCGCGGGTGCAGTACCAGGCCAAGGACCCCCGCGGGCACGCTGAGCACGTGCAGATCCTGGCCGAGCATGACGCCGTCGGTGCCGCCCTCACGATGCGCGGCGTGCAGATGGCGAGGCCGTCGCTCTATGCGCTGACTGAGCAGCTCGCTGGGCTCAACGTGCCAGTCCTCGTCATCGCGGGCGACGAGGACGAGGGAGTGCTCGAGGCTAACCTGATGCTCAAGCGGACGCTGCCCCGCGCCGGTCTCGCAGTGCTTCCTCGCTCCGGGCACGTCACCAACCTCGAGGAGCCGGCACTGTTCAACCAGCTCATCGAGCACTTCCTCAGCCAGGTCGAGCACGGCCGGTGGGGCCGGCGCGACCCACGCTCGCTGTCGAGCTCGACGACCGGTGCGACGTAGACCCGCACACGACAGGGGCAGACCGTGCTGGCCCTGACCACAACCTTCCAGGGAGCTTCCCGTGGCCAAGTCGCAAACCATCCGAACCGCCCCCATGGACCTCTTCGCGATCGACAGTCTCCTTGATGACGAAGAGCGCGCCATCCGTGACACCGTGCGCCGCTACTGCGACGAGAAGATCCGCCCGCGCATCGCGGGCTGGTTCGAGGAGGCGAGGATCCCCGCCCGTGAGCTTGCTGAGGAGCTCGGCTCGCTCGGCCTGCTGGGCATGCATCTGCAGGGGTACGGCTGTGCCGGCACGAGCGCGACCGCCTACGGGCTCGCGTGTCTGGAGCTGGAGGCAGCCGACTCGGGGATCCGCAGCCTCGTGTCCGTGCAAGGCTCACTCGCGATGTACGCCATCCACCGGTTCGGCAGCGAGGGCCAGAAGGAGGAGTGGCTGCCTCGGATGGGCGCCGGCCACGCGATCGGCTGCTTCGGGCTGACCGAGCCGGACTTCGGCTCCGACCCGGGCGGCATGCGTACGCGTGCGGTGCAGGACGGCGACGACTGGGTGCTGACCGGCACCAAGATGTGGATCACGAACGGCTCGGTTTCCGACGTGGCGATCGTCTGGGCCCGGACCGGCGACGGCATGCGCGGCTTCGTGGTGCCCACCGACACACCAGGCTTCTCCGCCACCGAGATCAAGCACAAGATGTCCCTGCGCGCCTCGGTGAGCAGTGAGCTGGTGCTGCAGGACGTCCGACTGCCCGGCACGGCGCTGCTGCCCGAGGCCAAGGGTCTCAGCGCACCCCTGGCCTGTCTGTCCGAGGCGCGTTTCGGCATCGTCTTCGGGGCGCTCGGCGCGGCGCGAGACTGCCTCGAGACGGCCATCGCCTACGCGCAGACCCGTCAGGTGTTCGACAAGCCGCTAGCCGCCTACCAGCTAACGCAGGCGAAGCTCGCCGACATGACGATCGAGCTGGGCAAGGGCATGCTCCTCGCCATCCACCTGGGCCGGATCAAGGACGCAGGCAAGATCCGCAACGAGCAGGTCAGCCTCGGCAAGCTCAACAACGCCCGTGAAGCGATCGCTATCGCCCGCGAATGCCGCACCATTCTCGGCGCGAACGGCATCACACTCGAATATCCCATCATCCGCCATGCCAACAACTTGGAGTCCGTACTCACTTACGAAGGCACCTCAGAGGTGCACCAGCTCGTCATCGGCCAGGCCGTGACCGGCGAATCAGCGTTTCGCTGACCGACATACTTGATTGGCTCCAGTGTCCGCTCGGCTCTTGACAACCTCAGGAGAGGAAGCTTCACCGTTGGCGTGCAGGCGGTGGTGTGACGCAAGGCACTCCGATGTGGATCGCGGCAGAGTCGGGCGAGCGTAGCCGCCCCGACAGCGGCAGAGTCGGGCGAGCGTAGCCGCCCCGACAGCGGCAGAGTCGGGCGAGCGTAGCCGCCCCGACAGCGGCAGAGTCGGACGCTGGGTGGGGCACGTCGCGCACGCATTGGCCGTGGTCGAGACCGCGACTCCCGGTCGACTCGCGATCGATGCCCGCACGGAATCGGTTGAGCGAGTCCGAGTTCAA
>JAABUR0100002635.1_pt1 | contig 26832 bp, 22 predicted proteins | sample 5560091 | NCBI WGS metagenome assembly JAABUR01 (sample SAMN10711879, study PRJNA513375) | rock metagenome | isolation source: Antarctica rocks | place: Antarctica: Victoria Land, University Valley sud
ACGAGGCGGGCTTCCATAAGCTTCTTGGTTTCAGAGTCACTCCAATTCTTCTGTTCAAAGGCATGGGGGTCTGGAATGGGATCCATGAGTGGAAAATCCTGGCCATCCGTCCGGGCAGAGACTCTCAAAGCTGCAGGGCGCTTGTAATCATCTTGTGGAGTCAAAAGGTGCGAGGCATGCTTTGGATCTTTTGCTAAGCAGAAGTACGAGCTTGAGCCAATGCGTCGGAATCCCATGGCTCTCCAAAAGTCTTCCTGAATGCTCTGTTTCTTTTGATAGAACAGCTGTTTTTGTGTAGGCGTGAGCTTTTCCGACTCAGCTTCCACAGCCCTAGTGTTAAGGACAGTCGCCCAAATGACGGCGAAATCACAGCCACTGGGCGTTTTCTGCCCCAGTCTAAAGATCTTATCCATGCTGTCGAGGTACTCATCATCGATCTTTTTAGGTTGCTCGCCTGCAGTCTGGGTATCCTCCCAGCCCCTCTCGAAACTCTTCTTCCGATCAGCCCTGCGTTTGTTTTCCTCTTGACTGGAAAGACTCTGAGCTTTGTCCCAGATCTGATGAAACAATTTTGTGCCGTAGCCCTTTCGTTGATACTCGTCTTGGATCGACAGCGTCTCGATCAAGAGGATCCGACCGTCGTTAAGCTCTGGACCCCATACACCTGACCCTTTCTTCACAGGGTGGTTAAGGAATTCCGACTTGAGACAGCCCCAGCGGTCGAAGACACTAAAGCCCATAGTTGCTGTATCATTGCTAGGTTCCTCCATATCACGATGGAAACTGGCCCGAATCTGCTCGCGATCAATGATTTTAGCTGTGCAGTAGCCAACTTGTGGTGAGTCTGCCGCATCATTTGCTTTTATGGAGATATTGAGGGACTTGAGCCATTGAAATTCTTCAAACTCATCGTAGTCTCCCTCGTCATCCTCATATTCATCCTCGTCATCGGTTCCATCTGGATGCCCGAAGCAGTCTTCGTCAGAATCCAGATCATCGTCTCCCTCATCTGACTCGCTTGTGTCGTTCACTTGTTTCATATCAACATCACTGCTGTGACCACTCTTGCACGCATCCTCGTCCCCGCTTAGACTTGCTGTTTTCTGTTTCTTTGAGGCATCTGTCTGTCCAAGTGACAGCTTTCGTTTCGTGCCCGTTGCTGTGCTGGCTGGCCGAGTGACGTTGGCCAACATGTCTTGTGGTGCTTTGCTGTAAGTTTGTTTAAGTGCAAAGGGTCTCGCCGCGACTGCGGGGATCATTTCTAGTGGGGTTTAGGCAGCTGAGATCTACTGAAGCAGAATTGTGAAACGGTCACTGTATTCCGTACAGAAGGGTATAACGTAGCTCATATTAGCCAAAATACGGCGCGAGGCCTACAGCCAGACTACTAAAGTACACTATCAGATTTTCGGGTCGCACAGGGTGGTTGAAGACAGCGTGAGAACCCGAGAGCGCAAACTTCTAAGTCAACGCTCTTATGGTGAGAAGGGGACAGAAATGGACTGCGAGGACTCCACATCAACTGTAAGATTGAACCTAGATGGGGAGCAAATAGCTAAGATCAGTTGCAAAAGGGTTGTACTGCACAAACCTTGAACTGATACCTTTCCAGCACTTTGTCCTAAAAGGGTTTGCTAGGGATTCTGCGAGCCTAGTCCACCGTTTGAAAGAATTCGATATGGTGTGAGACCAAGATATGGCCGTAAAATCAACCAATGCCTCTCTTGTCACGTTCCACTTCTCACACGAAGCATTCATCTAATCCCATTTTAGAAGGAACAGCTAAAAGTGAGGCGCTAGGTACGAGTATTATGCAGACCGATGTACTTCCTGCAATCAGATTCGAGACTCGGGACCGCGCACGATCGCCGAGGGCATATTTTGACCGCAATTCGTTCTATAGATTGGAATTGAGGTAGTCGTTTCGTACACTGTCGTCTCGACTCGGAGAAGCAACGTACAACCTGCCCATAGATTCTTACATTCAATACCAACGCTCTTCTCACGCAGCAGAGGTGTCATAGCTGCATGTTTGCTCTCTGCTGCTCATGACAATGGTGCCCAGTCATCATGAAGTGTTAAACTCATTCAGGCGTCACAGAACTTGGAGTGGAAACTGCCTTTCATGATTGGTAGTTCCGAAGTTCTGCGGTCGTAGGATGGAGGACAAATGACAATGGAGGCACGGAAGGAACCCTTAAGCTGATGTACAGTACTCCGTACTCCGTAGGAGTATGCCCGGCCCGATGCACGTTTCGGTCCCGTGCACACCCCACTTTACTACTTTCATCTTTCTTCAAAAATCAACTACAAATTCAATATGACTTCAATTGAAGCAGCTCTTGCAAATCTAGCTTTGCAAGACTCACCTAACTACACTGCGACTGCAAAGAAATTCAATATCAATCGAAGCACGCTGTCGCGACGACATAGAAGTAAAACGGCCTTCGTTAAGAAAAGCAAGCAAACGACGTCAATTCTTTCAAATCAACAAGAAAAAGAGCTTATTCGCTATATAAACAAGCTTATCGAGCGTGGTATACTCTCTCTCAATGCGATGATTCGTGTTTTTGCGTACAATATATCTGAAAAACAGCCAGGCAAAAACTGGTCTTATGAGTTCGTTCGACGTCATTCAGATATACTGCAGTCAAAGTTTCTACAAGAAGCTGATCTAGAGCGAAAAAAAGTCAATAATGCATATCAATATCAGCTTTATTTTGATCTAGTAAATGTTTTCATTACGTTTAATTTCATACTAATATGAGAATAAATAAAGCAAAAAATCGAAGAATATGAGATTCTTTCTTCAAACACATATAATATGAATAAAAAGAGCTTTCTGCTTGAACTGCTTCAAAAGACTCGAAGAGTCTTTAGTTTAAAGCATCTAGACAATGATAAAATTGCTGAGTGCTGATCAAGATGACAATAAAGAATGAATTATCTTGATTGCAATCATTTGCATGAATATGATTGATATACTCTTTTTGATCATTTATTAAACAATATCAGGCAATATTCAGAATAGCTGACTTACTGAATATGATTTTAAAGAGCAATTTTGCTTCTTTGCTTTCTCTGCTACTGACTGAACTAACGATGAATTGATCTACTTTTGACTCACTATCGTATTTGATCAAAATACAAGATCAAAAGTCAGAAATTCACATGATTATTGTCTTCTATTTGTTGATAAGCATGATAGTCATATCAACATGAAGTTTCTTGACTGATGTAAGCAGAACAAGATACTCGTGACTTTATATTCTTTTCATTCTACTCATCATCTTCAATCTCTGAATGTCAGCTTATTCAATTCTTTGATCAATTACTACTCTCAAAATCTGAATGACTGAATCTTTAAGAGTCAAGAACTTTCTTGAATATTGAAAAAAGACTTCTTTGATCTATTTTGATTTGCATATCAAGCTGCTTTCACGTCTGTCAACATAAAAAGTGAATGAAAAAAGACTGTTAGAAATCAGCATAGAGTGAGTCAATATGAGTGTCATTTAACTAGAAGATAAATGCTAAGAAAGAAAGATAGCTACAGAAAAGAAGCTGATTACATATATGTGTTTCTCAGTCGACGCTAGACTCAATAGAGACTAGTCAAGATGATGAAGTGAGAATAAATCTGACAAGACTAAAAGACTGAGTCTGACAAGACTAGAATCGTGACATTACTTCTCTTCTTCGACAATTCATGTTTGCATGAAAGTATTTTCTGCTCGACTCGATTGATTGCTCAATCATGATTTCACAGACTCAGATCTGTTAAATCATGATTGATTGAATTGTTGATTAGCGCGATTTATTTGAGTATTAAATATGAAAATCATCAATGATCTTCTGAGCGTTCATAAATTCATCGTCATCAGCGTTGTATCAATTGAGATCATTGTCATAGTCATTTCATTTGACTCTATACTGAAGTCATCTTTGATATCGATGAAAATTCAATATATCGTCGATTTTTCATTCGTCTTCATCGTTTATCACTATTGACTTGAGAGACTCGTTCTTTTGATCAGACAAGAAATCGTCGATGACAAGACGAAGCAGATCAGAGTGAAATACATCATGAACATGCATAGTCTCTGATAATTTCAGCTTATATGACGAGTCAACAAGATCTAGATTGATGAAGAAATCGAGCATTTTGTCGTCTAACTTCTTGAAAGATTTCGCTGTAATGATGTTTCATTCGTTCAGAAACATCTTTGATTTGATCTCATAATCAACTTCTTTTCTATGCTTATTAGCTTGTTGAATCATTTGTTCTCTTGTTTTGACTAGAGATTCGCGAGCAAACATCAAGATTTTGTTTATATGTTCAAATATATTCTCGACTCTAGTCGCTTGCAAGCGTTCACGAAAGCTTTCATATTTAATTGTATCGAGTTCAAAGCTCATATGAGAATGAAAGTCTTTGTTTAGAAAGAAAGAAATCAAGAAGATGACTGAGAACAAAGCATTATTGTTGACAAACTCAATCATGAATAGTAGCTTAACTCAGTCATTCTGCATGTATAAACAGAAGAATCGAAAATATCTTTCAACGTTTTGATTAACTCGTTCACTTTGATCATCAATTTGAGAATGATAAACAGTGAATAGTTGAAGATTAATGCTCAGTCTTTTGCAAAGAAACTTTCATAAAATGAAGATAAATTGAGAGCTTTGATTCAAAATAATGAAATTGAGTAAATCATGTATTCAATATATTCACTGAAGCATTAGCTCAGCTGTTTTTTCTGCTGTGATTTCTTCGTCATCAGTAGAATAAAAGATATAGTGTCGTTTCTTTGACAGTCTACATATCACTATTAGTATGACATTTTTGCCTTCAGAAGAAGATAGATCGATGATGAAATTCATGACTATGTTCTTTCATTGCTGTTCAAATATGAATAAAGAATGTAGTAATTCATTGAATTTATCTCAAGAAGCTTTTAATCGTTGATAAATGTAGCAGTTTCAAATATATCTATTTATTATCTTTCACATTGAGAGTCAATAGTAGTATTTTCTTATTGCTTTCATCGTTCTAAGAATTTCAAAATGATCAATAAAAGATTGATCATGAACTTCTTGAATTAACTTCATTTGAAGATGCTCATTGAAGAAAACTTATAGAAGATCATCTTGATATAGTATTTCGTTCTGAACTCAACAATTTCTTAATTTAATATCTTTGTATTAAGCTTCATCTTTTGATACAACTTCATGAAGTAGAACATAATTCTCATTGATTTTATTAACTTCTAAAATCAATTGATAAATTGATTCATCATTCTCTTTCTTCTTCAGATCAGCGATTTTCATTCAATTCAACGTCAGAATCGTAGTTCGCTGATAGCAACATCATTCATTCTCAAGACTTCTAGAAACTGAATTGACTCAACGAGTCAATGTATCAACTTTGATGTTTTATTTACCTGAGCGATACATGATTTTGAAGTTGAAGTCAACAAGCTTTTGAACTCAGCGTATCTGACGTCTACTCAGCTCTTTATTCTTCATTAATGACGTCAAAGCTTGATGATCGATGAACATCTTGATTGATAGTTCAGTCAATTTCAGCTCAGATCATCAATGCTTAAATGCTTGAATGATTGCTAATAGCTTCTTGTCATAAATCTTGTAATTGCACTCAGCGAGACTCAGATTCTTGCTGTAGTAAATCATTGAATGCAATGTTTCTTCATCATCATACTGAGAAAGTATATCATTATTGACGTAGTTGAATGAGTTTATTTCAAGAATAGTCTCTTTATTCTGATCAAAATGACGAAGAATAAAGACTTCAGTCATTCATTTCTTCATATGATCAAAGATTGTTTGACAAGCTTAATTTCATTCAAATATCATCTCTTTTTGAATTAGTTGAATCAGAGAATGAACAATCTTCGAAAAGTTCTTTATAAAATGTTGATAGAAATTGCAGAAGTTGATAAAGAACTGCATCTGAGTGAGATTTGTAGAAGTAGATCATTCAACAACTGCTTGTATCTTTCGAAAATTGATCTTCAATCTTTCAATGAATAGTAATAGTTCTAAAAAGCTGATCTCTTGAACATGAAACTTGCATTTGTTTATATTCATCTGTAGATCAATCTCTCGTAGTTTATGTAAAACTAGTCATACATGTTTCTTATGTTTCTTCAGTGTTTTGCTGTAAATGATAATATCATCTAGATAAATCTGACAAAACTGATGTAGATAATCAAACAGCACGTCGTTCATATAATGTTGATAGAAAGTTGAGTTGTTGATTAATTTAAAAAACATCACATGATATTTGTAGAAGTCAAAAGAAATAATAAAGATAGTCAAATCTTCGCTTTTTGAATGCATTCATAGTTTGTTAAAGATGACTATTATATTTAATCAAGTCAGATACTTGCTATCTTAAATACAAGCGAGAGTTTCGTCTATTAAGAGTAGAGAATAGTGATCTCATTTGATCAAAGCATTGAGCTTTCTATAATCAACGCAGAAACGCAGACTATCATCTTTCTTTTCGATGAATAGTATGAATGAAGCATATGAGATCGAGCTAGAAGATATAAAGCTCTTATTCAGATGTTCAATCAGATAACTCTTCATCTTTTGAAGCTTGTAGTTAAACATATGATAGAAATGACTTTGAGAAGACATTTTCTCATCTGTCAACTCAATTTTGTGATCATAGAAGCAGTGAGAGAATAGTTGATCAGTCATAGCTCAATCAAACATGTTTAGATAGTCATGATATTTCAAAGAAAGCTTAGCTTTGACTTCTTTCAAGATTTCTTCATGTGAAAGCTTTTGTAGATTTACATCTTCGAGTTTATTTCTAGCTGTTTTTAGAAGTCGATCAATTTTCGTGATAATGATTGCAAAAGTAGTCACATTCAATCATTTGACTAGTGATTTATATGCTGCAGTCTTTATCATTGCTATGTTCATTGAATTGAAAGACGAAGCGAAGTTGATTAAATTAGATGATTTCACGATCTTACTGAATGAAGATGACTTCTCGCTGAGTCAAGTGATGACAGAAGAAATAAATTTCTTTAATATTTGAATAGAGATTGAACTCTTTTGTTCTATCGCGATTTTCTTGCTTGAAAAAACAGTTGAATGAGCTTTGATAAAAGCTTTGATATGAGTTTCAAAACTAGAAAATTGAAGACAATTGTCTTTTATATTAATAGTCATTTCAATCTTGTTCATTCATGTTTTTTCAAGAATCATTTGATGTTGATTTAATTGAGTGATCAGTATAAAAACGAAATGTTTCATATGATTTTAAACAGTTAGATTCAAATAAATTGCATGAGTAATGAGCTTTTTTGCATAATGATCATTGAATTTTCTTATTGATTTGAGCTTAATTAAAGATAAAGATTCAATTTGCAAATGATCACAAACATTCTGCGCGATTAATTTATCAATGAATGAATAGTCAGCTGCTTCAATGTCAATCAATGACTTTAATGAGTAACTAACTTCGTTGCTAGATAGTATACATTTAGTAGTCAAAGATTTCAAAGCAAAGAAATCATTTAAGCTGCTTATTGTTGAAGAAATTAACACATCTTTCATTGCATCTTTGATGAAAGTCACTTGTTTTTTGTCTCATTCTTTAATTTCTCTGTAAATAATTTCTTCTCTTTTTTTGACATGATAATCTCATTGAGACAAGAGATGAATGCATGAGATGTTGAAGTACTAGTCTTCAGCTGAGAGCAGTTCTTTGAAAGATGATTCGATACTTTGCAGTTGAAGCAGATGATTGACATTCTTGATCATTCAGATTCAGAGATGAAAAAAGTAATAAGTTGAACATAGCTAGTAATTGAGACTGAAGCTGATGTTGACGAAGAAATAAAACGTTTTTTCAAAGCTGTTATCAATTTGACTGTTTATTGCTCATCATGTAACTGATAATTGACTTGCTGTTTGTTATTTACATCTTGAAGAAAGATCTTGAGCTTATCAAGTGAGCTAAACTTTATGAGACAAACTGTTACAAGTGTATCAAGACTGAACAAGACTGAACAAAACTGAAGCTCTAATTAATTTGCAGTGAACGCTAGCAAGTTCTCTGTGTAATGATTAGAACTAATCAACGAGCTAGTCAGATTTGACTCAGGTTTGACTCAGATATGACTTAAATATGACTCAGATATGATTTAACACTTTTTTTCTTTCTCAATACTCTTTTTCTTTCTTAACACTTTTTTCTTTCATCAACATCTTGTTCATCTACATTACATTCTTCTCATGTCACAAACATATTTCTTTTGAGTCTAGCGCAGTCTCTGAACATTACATAAATAGAAGTTTTTGTATCAATCTTCTTCTGTATTCTTAATATTCAGTTATAGTTATTTTTAAAGATCAAGCACTATCAAATCTGATCTTCACTGATTGTATCATCTAGACACGATTCTGACATTATATTAAGAATTTGTTAATCACATGATACTGATCTCATTACTCATTCAATTAACTCATACAGATGAATTGAGTCTAAAGAAATTTGTTTATCTGATGATTCAATCTCGAAAGACAAGAACAACATCAGGAAATTCATAGAATCAATCAGAACATATGATCATTGAATTGCTAGAAGATCTATCGCTTATTCAGTATGCATTCATTCAAAATCAATTAATAGAATCTATGATAAAGAATTTTCGTGAATTGCTAGAGAATCAAATTGATTAAAACAATTACAATAAAGAGTCTTCGTGAATTGCTTCAAGATCAATCATTCTCACAAACATCTTCTTTGTTGAACAATCATTCGTTTTTCTTCATAAAATCACTGAGCTTCATTCTTCGTTCAGTTTAAATCAAATCTCATCTTCTTCACTATGACATTTAAGAACACATCTGATAAGAATTAAGCTTTCGCTGATTTCTTGCAATGAACATGTTCACAAGCTTTCTCTTTTATCGTTGACTCACAATACACTTCTTCATTCATTGCTTTTGATGAATTAAACGCTGAAATCATCATACTCGATGATATAAAAGTATGAAAGAAACGTATTTATAATTTTAATAGAGAAACAGATCATCTCGTTGAGATGAAACAATGAGACAAGAGCGAAATTCAACAGTTAAAAGCAAAACTACAAGCTTTCACTGCTATCACAGTCAATGTAATCATCACTGCTTTCTTGATTGTCATTTACTTTGAATGATCTAAATATCATAAAATACTCAATTCTTTAATGTTCACTGATGAAAAGAATTCTACTTGAGAGAACTGATTTCTTGACATACGAAAGAAGCTAGCAATGAACATCAACATCTTTTCAAATGAACTTTACAAGCTGAGCTACATTAACTCTTGACTAGCAGATGATGTTGTTGAAGTCACTTAAGTCAGACGCGATTTCAACTGTGACAATTTCTATCTGACTGTCAATGAACTTCTAAAGAAACTAGCTCAATCGTTTCATGATTCTGATAAGAAAGATAACTATCGTAGAAAATATATTAATCTGATTTAAGAATCAAAGAAATTCAGCGATTTCTTTAATCAGTTTCAACGACTATACATCTATCTAAAGTATCAGAAGAACGTACTAGTTGTTGATTTAAAGAATAAAATAAATTCTTGTCTTTGAATCTTTTAAACAGCTCAGATGAAGTTGCTCATCAAGCTATCAGATATTCAAAACTATCTGATTCGCTTGAACAATGAACATAGAGCAGTTCGAGAGATCAAGAACAAACTACTCAAACGTGATGATTCAAAGATCATCATTTCTAGAGCAACTATTACTGTTCAGTCTTCTGCTTTGAAGTCTGACTGATCAAAGTCGCGCAGCGCAGTTTTGACTAGCGTCAAGAATGCAGACGTTCTAGTTGAAATCTGTTTTGTATGTCACAAATCAGATCATAGTTTCAGAGAATGCTTGAATTAATCTATCAAAGTCAATGCAGTTGATGAGAACTACGATCATTTCAAACTCAATACTGAATCAGAGTTTGAGTCAAAAAACTAGTCATCTCTTCAACAGTCACTGAAGTGAAGATTATATCTTTGTGCAATTTAAATGAAATTCTATCGAAAGAGAATTACTTTGATAAGTCATTTCTAGTCAATGCTCTTTTCATCTTGCAGAATGAATCATTTAGTCTTCGCTCTTTGATAGACAGTGATTCAGTCATCTATATGATCATACATATCAATCTAGTTAATAAAGTATGTAAAGAGCTGAAAATTCAATCTATATCACTGACAAAAGAGAAGTTAATAAAAGAATATGATGAAAAGATATTTAAGAAAACTATCACTCATAAAATTCTATTGAATCTCATCATTGAAAGTCATAAGAAATTGACTGTTTCTATGTTGATAGCTGACATCAATCATCACGAAGTCATATTAGAAAAATCATGAATAAACAAAAATGAAATATTACTGAATATGCAAATTGACATCATCATTTTTTCGAATCAATTAAATACTCTCATTTCTATTTTTTCAATCTCTCTCAATTCAAAGCACTCAAGTTGATCACAATCAACTTCATCTACTTTTATCTCTCAGTCAAAGATTTCTAGAATGCTCAAACGATCTGTTTCAACTATGATTCAGAAAGAGTCATTCTCAATTTGAAGTATAAACGTCGCTTCGTTCAAAACACTGTTGAATCGCTCAAAGAAGAATCAGACTGAAGTATTCGCTCTATTCATGAAGAATATCGATAGAAAAATCGCGTACAATACTCAGTGCGATTTGAACGCTCTGAATGTCTCTTTCATCAAGAAAACTACTCAGAATTTGAAAGCTATTAAAGTCAAGCTGTCTTCAGAATATCATGATTTTCTAGATGTTTTTGATCGAACTCAATTAAATAAGCTATCTTCGAATCACTTCTATGATCATAAAATTGAGCTGACTAGTGATTCAACTTCTTCTCATTGTTGAGCATATTGAATGTCTTCTCTCAAGCTTCTGAAAGTAAAGAAGTATTTGAATGAGAACTTGTCAAAGAAATTCATCACTTCAAGCCAAGCTCTTTACTCGTCACTCGTTTTATTTGCTCTCAAAGCAAACGAAGATCTTCGCTTCTGCGTGAATTATCACAAGCTAAACGTCATTTTCAAGCGAAATAAATATTCATTATCTCTAATAAATGAGATCATCGATAAGATAGCAGATTGCAAGCATCTGACTAGAGTGAATATTATATCAGCGTTCAACAAACTTCAAATGCATCTTAATAACGAGAATTACATCACTTTTATCACTGCTCTAGAAGCATATAAATATCGAGTGCTACTCTTCAAATTAACTAATGAATCAATCTTCTTTCAACAATATATGAACAATGTTTTATGAGAATTTCTGAATGACTTTTGTCAAGCTTATCTGAATGATATTCTCATCTATAGCAAAATCAGAAAGAAACATAGAAATCACGTCAGACTAGTGCTGAAACGACTACGCGAAGCTGAATTACAGATAGATATTCAAAAGTGCGAATTCAATGTAAAGAAAACAGTCTTTCTAGAAGTCATTCTATCAGAACAAGATCTTTGTATGAATTCAAGCAAGATGATCATCATAGTCAACTAAACTATTTCGATCAATTTGAAAGAAATTCAAAACTTCGTGAAATTTGTGAACTTCTATTATCATTTCATTAGAAACTTCTTCAAACTAGTCAAATCATTCACTCAATTGACTAGAAAAGACACGTCTTTTGTTTGAAACGAAGTTTGCATTCAAGCTTTCAGAAATCTGAAGAAACAGATCAGTTTCGCTTCAGTTTTTCGTCATTTCAATCTCAAACATCAGGCTATTTTGAAAATCAATGCATTGAACTATGTAAAAGATGAAATACTGTCTCAGTATGATGATGAGAGTGTACTTTACTCGATGATCTTCTACAGCAAAAGCATGATTCTCGCTGAAATCAACTATCATATCTATGACAAGAAATTGCTGATCATTATTTAATGTTTCAAACACTGATGATTCAAGCTGAAATGCATTGAACTACTCATTCAGATGTTCATTAATCATCAGACTTTGAAAATCTTCATGAAAAACAAACAGTTGAGTTGATGACAAGTTAACTATTTGAACATTCTATCAAAGTTTAACTTTCAGATTCTCTTTAAATCAGGCAAAATGAACATTAAAGTCAATGCTTTAATCAGAATGTCTTTAGCAAACGTCTTTGAATCAGCTCAGCATCTTGAAGATCATTTTCAGACTATTCTGACTCTTGATAAAGTCAATGTTCTATCTATTGAATCAAAAGCAAATCTCTATCAACAAGTACAAATGATTAATCAAATAGATGAGCTTTGCAGCGAATATAGACAAGCTATGAATGAAAACAAGCTCAAATTTCATATCATTAAACTGAAGAACTGCAAAATCATTGACGACATTCTATTTAGAAAAGATCTACTGTGAGTCTCTGAGAATATGCACACGAAATTACTATAAGAAGTGCATGATCAACTCTCAATCTTTCATCTCAACAATAAACGAATCATTGATCTAGTTCAGCGTTTCTACTATTGATCAGATCATCAAGCTACTATTTAATGATACATTCAAAACTGTCATGCTTGTCAGCGAAGCAAAGCTTTTAGAAATAGCATCAATGAACTTCATCATTCTCTTTCGATTTCACAGAAATGCTGAAAAAATATAGTTATGAACTTCATCACTGAACTATCTCTGTCAGAAGACTATAACGTCATTTGCACAATCATATGTCATCTCATCAAAGAATGTTACTATGTTTTCTGTCATTGAGAAGACAATGATATTTCAGTCGAAGAAATGATTTGAATCATGTTATGAAATGTCTATCGACTGCATGATCTATTCAGTTCTATTGTTTCAAACAGAGACTTTCAATTTATATCAACTATGTGAAAAAGTCTTTGCAAGTGACTGAGAATCACAGCTAGTCTATTCACAGTTTATCACTCTGAGATCAACGATCAATCGAAACGAGTCAATCAAGACGTTAAACGCAAACTTAGAATTTACTGCAATTACATGCAGAATGACTGAGTTAAATAAATATCTATGATGAAGTTCAGTGACAATTTCAATATCTTCTCAGTCACTTTAATGACTTTCTTCTACTTCAATAAAGAATTTCATTCTCGAATAAGTTTCGATTCAGATATGACTGACTATGAAACAACTTGTGAACGACTTGAAGCTAGAAAAGCAAATGATATTGTCATTCAAATGAAAAAGCTACTAAACTTGAGTCATCAACAATTGAAAAAGATGAAGTTGATCATTGAAGTTCAGATCAATAAACATAGACGAGATGTCATCTATGAAGTAAATGATTGAGTTTGACTATCTTTCAGAAACATTAAGACAACAAGACTTTGCAAAGATTTGAAAGATAAACAGCTAAATCTTTATCAAATCACTGTCAAAGTGAGTATCTTTTATCATCTTCATTTATCAATCAGCATGAAGCATCTGCATTTGATATTCAGTTCAAAACTACTGCAATTATATTTAGAAAATCTTTTATCAGAATAGCATTCAGAATCATTCAGATCAATCACTATTGAAGATGATGAATATTGAGAGATAAATGATATATTAAACTTCAGACGTTATTGAGATTGAATATAGTACAAAGTCAAATGAATAAATCTAGATAAAAATGATGAATAATACTATGTCGATAAAGAAAAATTTGATGACTCAGAGAAAGTTTTGAATGAATTTCATAAGCTATATTCAAACAAATCGCGCTAAATATCGAAATAACTATCAACAAAAGCGAGCAAATGAATTACATTCATGCAAACATGAATTTTTGAAGAGAGAGATAATGTTATGAGTGTATCAAAACTGAACAAAACTGAACAAGATTGAAGTTTTAATCAATTTGCAGTAAACACTAGCAAGTTCTTTGTGTAATGATTAAAGTTAATCAACAAGCTAGTCAGGTTTGACTCAGATTTGACTCAGATATAACTCAGATATGACTCAGATATGACTCAACACTTTTTTCTTTCTCAACACTCTTTTCTTTCATCAACATCTTGTTTATCTACATCATATTTTTCTCATGTCACAAACATTTCTTTCAAGTCTAACACAGTCTCTGAACATTACATAAATAGAAGTTTTTGTATCAATTTTCTTCTGTATTCTTAATATTCAGTTATAACTATTTCTAAAAATCAAGCACTATCAATTCTGATCTTCACTGATTGTATCATTTAGACACGATTCTGATACAAACTGATAACGCGTTTTGAAGATGATTGTTGATTTTATTCTGAATGTTGTTCATCAGAGTGACATCATTGTAGTTCAGAAAGCTGAATATTTTAGTGAATTCTGAATAGAAAGAGCTGAAGAGCTTGTTGAGCTGCTTCAGAGCAATGTATTCATGATGATACTTTCAAATCAGATTCTGATCTTCATAAATTTCTTTCAGATGTTTCAGTAACTCTGATAATGATTGATAGAATGAGAAAGCATCAATATGATGCTTTGCATAAATTTGTTGATCAGCATCATCTTCTAGTCTGAAAATCACATAGACAATATGAATCTTTTCAGTAGAATAATAATTCACGTTGACATCAAGCTTGTCAGCTATTTTAATGTTTCATGTCTTTCAGATAAAATCATCTGTTTCAATGAAGATGAGTGAATTTGAAAGCTTGATGAACTTGTAATGATTATTTTCGTTTTTATTATCAGATAAAGTAGAAGATTCTCGTTGAGAATGAGCTTCTTTCTGATTAACTCATTGCTCAGCTGACTGAGTATCTTAACGAAGCATAGATTGATCAGCTTGACGTTGTTTTGCTCTGAAGTTCAATCACTCATCTTGTAACTGATTGATCTTTTTCTTTAACTCATCATTTTTATCAAAAGTGACTTCTAGTTGTTTATGAATAGTTTGAAAAACATGCAGTTACATTAAAGAATATGCATGTAGATAATATGATCAAATTTGATAGTAACTTAGTAATATCTATTCATATAGAAAGTTAATACTAAACTATGAAATACAGAAGTGAACTTTTCTCTATATACTCAGAAGACTAAGCTCAAGCATCGTTGATGAGATCAGCAAGATTACATGCAGTTTATGTGAAGTTTCTTGAAGATCATATGTGACTTGAATTCTTATTATTAATGAAACATTGAAGTTTGTATGTGACTTAAATTCTTGTAGATTCAGAGTCTCTGAGAATTGATGATAGAGATTCTCGTAGACTCAGTGTCTCTGAAAATCGACAGTAGAGTTTCTCGTAGACTCAGTGTCTCGATTCTCATAGATTCAGATTCTCGTCTGAGAGCTTGATGATAGTGTTGAAGAATAATTCTCATGTTTATTCTTTATTTTCTGAAGAACTTTGACTTTCATAAATCTGAGTTCTGACAATTATTTCTCTTTTTAATAACAACGTTCTTGTTGTTGAACTGCTTCATTTCTTCATGCAATGCATGATATCAAAACTCATTGTGCATCATTATGTTTTCGAAATTCTCTTTTAATAGCGCAAGCATTGAGTTTGATAGCATATTCTTTATTCTTTGATTCTCATAAATGTAGACTGAACATTCTTTGCAACTTACATAAAATTTCTAAATGATTAGCAGTATTGTTCATGTTTATTCTCTGAATCTTGTAAATTTAAATTCTGACTATTATCTTGTTGTCTCATTATATTTTGACTGTCACTTCATGCATAGTGTGATCACGATCTTGACGCTTCGTTTTATTAATGCATGCACGTTGACTAGACTTAAATTCTCATGATGATAATTGTGATGAGAATCGAGATTTGCTCAATTTGAAGTTTTCTTCTGTAGATGATGTTCAATAGTAGAAGCAAACAATGAGCAGAAGATAGTATCAGATAGTAGAAGTAAACAATGAATAGAAAAGTGATGCTTCTGTTGTTTGTTGTGACTAATGTGATGATGATGATCATCAATATTCATATTTATTTATTGTGAAGTAGTGAATTTTTATTGACTCATTTCTTTTATCTTTTGTCTGATTTTCTTTCTTCTTCAACTTTTGTTCTTACATTCAATCTTTATCTCATTATCTTACTCAATTTTTTACTCATTCTGTAAAGTAGTTCTGTATGATTTCATTGAGTATCATGACAGTAATGAGTATAAATCAGATTCTTGATTTGATGTGCAATGAGCTGATCATTTCACGTCTGAAGATAAGAAAGAAAGAAGATCATTAAAGTATTTCGTTGTTCTTGTCTCTTCAATTCAGAAATGTACTCATTTTTCATTTACGCGCTTCATTTGCTGTTGATTCTGTTGTCTCTGATCTGATTGCTTTGTCTGTCGTTGATGATCATTCTTGCACATCTTTCATCATCTTTATTATGCTCGTCTACATGAAGAATCTATCTTCTTCAGTTCAGCATTATAAGATCGTTATTAACGTATATTATAAAAATGTTTCAGTAAAAAGATGCAAGAAATGCATTGAAAGAGATGTTGAATGCATTAAGATTAAATTTTCTATTGAAAAGAACTCAAAGAAATGCGCTTTATGCACAGTATTCAAGACAAATTGTCAATATGAGTTGTAAGTATAATTTTCAATAGCTTCAAGATGTGAAAATTAAATGATTAATTGATACTTTTTAGAGCACTTGAGAGTGACTTGATGCTCATTTCTGTCAGCTTTGCTTTCTCTTTGTCTGAGTTTGATCTCATCAGTTCTGTTTCTTCATCACTTTGTTTAAGCTCTTTTTCTTCTTGATTTCACGCAAGTTTCTCTTCATTCTTTGTTGCATCTGATTCTGAGTCTGTGATCAAGAAGATGATGATTGCTTCTTGTGATCTTTCTTTCAACTCAACTCAGAGTCAGATGTTTCTTGAATTTGAAGAATATATTAAAAAGAAAATGTGTTTTCTCGTTCTTGATATCGAGATAAACAAAGATGATATCAGCGAAATAAAGAAAAATGTTGAAGATGTGACTATTGTTACAAGCGTATCAAGGCTGAACAAGACTGAAGCTTTAATCAATTTGCAGTGAATGCTAGCAAGTTTTCTGCGTAATAATTAGAACTAATCAGCGAGCTAGTTAGATATGACTCAGATATGACTCAAATATGACTCAACACTTTTTTTCTTTCTCAACATTCTTTTCTTTCATCAACATCTTGTTCATTTACATCACATTCTTCTCATGTCACAAACATATTTCTTTCAAGTCTAGCGCAGTCTTTGAACATTACATAAATAGAAGCTTTTGTATCAATCTTTTTCTGTATTCTTAATATTCAGTTATAGTTATTTCTAAAGATCAAGCACTATTCAACTCTGACTTTCGCTGATTGACTCATTTAGACATGATTCTGACATTATATTAAGAATTCATTAATCACACGATACTGATCTCATTACTCATTCAACATACTCGTACAGACAGAACAAGTCTAAAGAAATTCATTTATCTGATGATTGATGCAATCAAAAGACTGAACAACACTAGAAAGTTTGATAGAATCAATGACAAGATTGTTTGAATCGCTAGACAACTTATTGCTCACTAAGTACGCAAAGTTCACTCGATCAAGAGAATCAACTCATTCTCATGAAACAGATGAGTGAAAATAAGCTGTTCAACTCAATTAAGAGAATCGACGATAAAGAATCTTCGTGAATTGCTCAAGAATCAAATCAATCAACAAACAAATTTCATCTTTTTTGTTGAAGATTAAACATCACTCTATACATCTTTCTTCTTCAATCGTTAAGCATCATCATTCATTCAACTCTCTTTTCAAACAAATCTCATCATGTTTAGTCATTTATTTACTGAAGAGCATTTCAAAGAATTTCGAAATCGTTTCTCTCAAATCTCTGATGCTGATTCATTGAAACTCTCTAGTGCTGAATCATTTATCAGTGAAGATGATGAGTCATTCGCTGAAACAGTAATATTCTCTGTTTCTATCAAAAACTGAAAGACTCAATGCATGATTCTTGACAGAGAAACAGATTGACTCAACGAGCTGAGTAAACAACGAGATGACGAAATCAAAGAGTTGAAGACTAAACTTCAAACTAAAGAAATTACTTCTTCTGATTTCATCTACTTTAAGCGTTCTAGATCTCAGAAAATATTTGATTCTTTTTGATTTACTGACGAAAAGAATTCTACTTGAAAAAACTGATACGGCAAAATTCAGAATAAACTAGAGATCAACGTTGATCTCTTTTCAAATGAATGAATCAAACTGAGCTATGTACATTTCAGATTATTTGATGACGCAGCTGATGTCGCTCAATCTAGACGCGAACATGACTATGTCAATCTTTATAAGATCATCAATGATCTTTTGAAAGAACTAGTTGAGTTGTTCAATGATTCAGATAAGAAAGTCAACTTTCATAGAAAATACTACAACTTGATTCAAGAATCAAAGAAGTTCAGTGAGTTCTACACTCAGTTTCAACGATTATCTTTCTATCTGAAGTATCACGAAAAGCAACTGATCGTTGATCTGAAAGATAAAATAAACTCTCGTCTTCAATTCATTTGAATAAATCAATTAGTTCAATCTGATTTTCTTAAAAAGATTTATTTCTATCTGATTCATTTAAATAATGATCAGTGAGTTATTCAAAAAATCAAGAACAAAGTTAATCTCATCAAACACGTCAACAATCTGTCAAAGATCATCTTTCATAAAGCTGTTGTTACTCAATCAGTCAATCATTCAAAATCTGATCATCTAAAGTTGCGCGACGCGATTTTAACTAGCGTCAAGAAAGCAGACGTTCTAGTTGAAATCTGTTTCATATATCATAAATCAGATCATAGCTTTAAAGAATGTCTTGATCGACCTACTAGAATTAATGCAGTGAACGATGAATATGATCGCTTCAATTTCAATTCGAATTTCGATTCAAAAAACTAGTCATCACTTCAAAAGTCATTGAAGAGATAGAGATTATATCTTTGTGCAAACTAGATGAAATTCTATTGAAAGAAAATTACTTTGAAAAGTCGTTTTTAATTGATGCTCATCTCATCTTGCAGAATCAATTCTTCAGTCTTCGTTCGCTAATAGACAGTGATTTAGTCGCTCATACGCTCATACACGCTAATTTAGTCAATAGAGTATGCGAGAAACTAGAAATTCAATCTATATCACTGATAAAAGAGAAGTTAATAAGAGACTATGATGAGAAGATATTTAAGAAGATCATCACTCATAAAATTCTATCTAATCTCATCATTGAAAGTCATAAGAAATTGACTGTATCAATGCTGATAGCTGATATTGATCATCATGAAGTCATATTGAGTAAGCTCTGAATGAACAAAAACGAAATATTATTAAATATGCAAAACGACATCATTGTTTTTTCAAATCAATTAAATACTTCTATTTCAATTTTTTCGATCTCTCTCAATTCAAAGCACTCAAGTTGATCGCAATCAACTTCGCTCTCTTCTATCATTCAGACTAAGATCTCTATTATGCTCAAACGATCTGTTTCAACTACGACTAAGAAAGAATCATTCTCGATTCAAAGCATAGATGCAGCTTCATTCAAAACTCTACTGAATCAATCAAAGAAGAATCAGACTGAAGTCTTTGCTCTATTCATGACTGATATTGATAGAGAAATCGCGTATAATACTCAGTGCAATTTGAACGTTTTAAACGTCTCTTCAATCAATAAAACAACTCAGAATTTGAAAGATATTAAAGTCAAGCTGTCATCAGAATATTATGAGTTTCTAAATGTTTTTGATCGAGTTTAATTAAATAAACTACTCTCTCATCGCTTTTATGATCATAAAATCGAGCTCATCAGTGATTCAACGTCTTTTCACTATTGAGTCTATTGAATGTTCTCTGTCAAACTTCTGAAAGTAAAGAAGTACTTAAACGAGAATCTATCAAAGAAATTCATCACTTCTAGTCAGATCTTCTATTTCTTTCTCGTTCTATTCGCTCTCAAAGCAAATGAAAATCTTCGATTCTGCGTGAACTATCAAAAGCTAAATGTCATTTTCAAAAGAAATAGATATTCTCTATTGCTGATAGACGAGATCATTGATAAAATAATGAGTTGCAAGCATCTGACTAGATTGAACATCATATCAGCGTTCAACAAACTTTGAATGCATCTCAATAGCGAGAATTACATTACTTTTATCACTGCTTTAGAAGCATATAAATACAAGATGCTATCATTCAAACTGACTAATGAATTGATCTTCTTTCAGCAATATATGAATGATGTTTTATGAAACTTTCTGAACGACTTTTGTCAAGTCTATCTAGATGACATTCTCATCTATAGCAAAACGAGAAAGAAATATAAAGATCACGTTAAACTAGTATTGAGTCGACTACGCGAAGCTGAACTGCAAATGAATATTTGAAAGTGCAAATTTAATGTAAAAGAGACTGTCTTTCTAGAAGTCATTGTATCAGAACTAAATCTTCGTATGAATTTCAGCAAAGTGACAGTCATAGTCAGCTGACTCACTTCGATCAATCTAAAAGAAATTCAGAACTTCGTGAGATTTGTTAACTTCTATCGTCGTTTCATTAAGAACTTCTCGAAGCTAGTCAAATTGTTCATTCAGCTGACTAGAAAGAACACGTCTTTTGTTTGAAACAAGATCTGTGTTCAAGTCTTTGACAATCTAAAGAAACAAGTCAGCTCGATCTCAAACGACAAGCTATTCTGAAGATCAATGCTTCAAACTATGTAAAAGGTGAAATACTATCTCAATACAATGACGAGAAAGTTTTTCATTCGATAACTTTCTACAGTAAAAGCATGATTCTCGCTGAAATCAATTATCACATCTATGACAAGAAATTACTAGTCATTATTCAATGCTTTGAACATTGATGACTTGAGCTGAAATGCATTAAACTACTCATTCAGATGTTCATCGATCATCAGACTTTGAAGATCTTCATGAAAAATAAACAGTTGAGTCGATGACAAGTCAACTATTTGAACATTCTATTGAAGTTCAACTTTCAGATCATCTTTAAATCAGGCAAAATGAACACTAAAGCTGATGCTTTAATCAAAATGCTTCTAGCGAACGTCTTTGAATCAATTCAGCGTCTTGAAGATCATTTTTAAACTATTCTGATCTTCGATAGAGTCAATGTTCTATCTGTTGAATCGAAAGCAAATCTCTATCAATGAGTACATATGATCAATCAAACTGATGAGCTTTGCAGCGAATATAGACAAGCTATGAACGAAAACAAGCTCAAATTTCATATTACTAAATTGAAAGACTGCAAAATCATTGATGATGTTCTATTTAGAAAAAACTTACTGTGAGTTCTTGAGAATATGCATACAAAACTGCTGCAGAAAATTTATGATCAGCTTTCAATCTCTCATCTCGACAATAAACGAACTATTGATCTAATTTAACGATTCTACTATTGATCAGATCATCAAGTCACAGTCAGACAGTACATTCAAAACTGTCATGTCTGTCAGCGAAGCAAAGTTTCTAAAGATAACATCAATAAACTTCATCATTCTCTACTCATTTCACAAGAACGCTGAAAAGATATAGCTATGAACTTCATTACTGAGCTATCTCTATCAGAAGACTATAACGTCATTTGCACAATCATATGTTGTCTCATCAAAGAACGTCACTATGTTCTCTGTCATTAAAGAGACGATGACATCTCAGTTGAAGAAACGGTTTGAATCATGCTATGAAACGTCTATCGACTGCATGATCTACTCAGTTCTATTGTTTCAAACAAAGACTTTCAATTCATATCAACTATGTGAAAGAGTCTTTGCAAATGACTGAGAATCACAGCTAGTTTATTCACAGTCTATCATTTTGAGATCAACAATCAATTGAAATGAATCAATCAAGACGTTGAACGCGAACTTAGAATCTACTGCAATTACATGCAGAACAACTGAGTCAAATGAATATCTATGATAAAATTCAGCGACAATTTCAATATCTTCTTGATCACTTCAATGATTCTCTTCTACTTCAATAAAGAATTTCACTCTTGAATGAGTTTCGATTCAGATACAACTAACTACAAAACAATTTATGAATGACTTGAAGCTAGAAAAGCAGATGATATTGTCATTCAAATGAAAAAGTTACTGAGCTTCAATCGTCAATAATTGAAAAAGACGAAGCTGATCATCAAAGTTCAGATCAATAAACATAAATGAAACATCATCTATGAAGTAAATGACTGAGTTTGACTATCTTTCAAAAACGTCAAGACAACGAGACTCTGCAAAGATTTGAAAGACAAACAGCTGAGTCTCTATCAAATCACTGTGAAAGTGAGTATCTTCTATCATCTTTATTTATCAGTCAGCATGAAGCATTTGCATTCAATGTTCAGCTCAAAGCTACTGCAATTATATTCAGAAGATTCTCTATCAGAATAGCATTCAGAATCACTCAGATCAATCACTATCAAAGATGATGAACATTGAAAAATAAATGATATATTGAATTTCAGATGCTATTGAGATTGAATACAGTACAAAGTCAAATGAACAGATCTAAATAAAAACGACAAATGATACTATGTTGATAAAGAAAATTTCGATGACTCAGAGAAAGTTTTGAATGAATTTCATAAGTTATATTCAAACAAATCGCGCTAAATATCGAAATAACTATCAACAAAAGCGAGCAAAGAAACTACATTTATGCAAACATGAATTTTCAAAGAGAAAAATAATGTTACAAGCGTATCAAGACTGAACAAGACTGAAGCTTTAATCAATTCACAGTGAACGCTAGTGAGTTCTCTGCGTAATGATTAGAACTAATCAGCGAGCTAGTCAGATATGACTCAGATATGACTCAGATATGACTCAACACTTTTTTTCTTTCTCAACATTCTTTTCTTTCATCAACATCTTGTTCATTTATATCACATTCTTTTCATGTCACAAACACATCTCTTTTGAGTCTAGCGCAGTCTTTGAACATTATATAAATAGAAGCTCTTGTATCAATCTTCTTCTGTATTCTTAATATTCAGTTATAGCTATCTCTAAAGATCAAGCATTATTCAATTCTGACTTTCGCTGATTGACTCATTTAGACATGATTCTGACAACTATCAATTGCAGAAAGATGCAAGAGCAAATGAAAGTACAAAAGATCTGAATCAATGATTTGCTATGTTGAATTGCAAGATAGAACAAGATCATTAAAGATTTGCAAAAGCAGATTGAAAACTATAACAATCTTCAACTCATCTTGATTGCTCAGACTCAGAGTGCTCTGACTCTTCTTGCAATGTGTTCAAAAGATCAAAATGTCTTTATTGCAATCAAAACATGCTTTTTTGTGATGTTGTTTTCATTCTTGTCTTCTTTGCTCTCTCATGTCTCTCTGCTTTCGCTCTCATTTGATTCATTTCTGTCAATGACTTATTCTTTTATCTCATCTTCAACGTTGATCATGCAGTTTATCATTGAAGAGATGAAGAACATCTCGCTCTCATCTGATTCATTCTCATTGATGACTTTTTCTCTTCTCTCATCTTTGACGTTGATCACGCAATCTATCATTGAAGAGATGAAGAATGCAGTGAGCTTTAATATGAGCTTCTTATCTCATTCATTCTGTTAATATGATAGCTTGTGCATGTTTTGTGCTATCTGACTAATAGTTGCAAGAGTTTACTTTCATCAATCTTTGAATTTTCAAGAAAGTGAGAGCTGAATGATATACATATTGTATGAAACTTGTGAGCTATTCATATATCAATTTCTGCATCTGCTAACGACTTTTTTAAACTGTCGATTCGAGTATTGATGAGAATGATTGAGCGAGAAAGTCTTGTTTTTCTTTTCTTTTTTTCTTTCTAGTGATAACTAGATAACTATCAATCTTTCTACTTCGTTTTATGCATACTTGTGATCTTTCGTGATGACGTTAACAACTTACTTTCAAGCTTGATGAAATGTCTGCAATGAAAGAATCTCAATAGAATCTTGCAGTTATCAAAATAGTCTGATGATTTTCAGATATTTTCTGAAGCTTCAAAGTTTTTTCAGCTAAGCAGATATTGCAACTGATTATTCTGTATGCAACTATTCAGTATGTTATTAATCTTTCAACTATCATGTATTTCTTTCTTCAGCTCAAGATCTTTCACAAATGATTCATTCAATTCTTTCTTTCTTAAGCAGAAAGATTTCAGCAAGCTGACATTGAATATCAAATGTATACACATCTTTGAAAACAGTTTCAGACAATAAACTTGTCTGCTCAAACACTTCAGAATTTTATATAATTTATATCTTTTGACTTCAAGTTTCTTGAAAAACTTCTTGATTCAAATGTTCTTGACATTCAATCACATCAACTGATCGACAAGATACATTTTAGCAAAGTGTTTTTTATCATGCTGAGTCACGTAGTCAGCGTTTGTCTTTGCAAGTCTGTAGCAAAGATTCTTATACAGTTTTTTCATTCTCATTGCGTAGTTCGTGATTGACTCTGATTTCTTTGAATGATTCTTGATGCTGAACTTCATTCTTGAATGTCTTTTTGTGACTGCAAAGAATGATGTTATTGATGTTATAATGTAAACGCTGTTATTGTAGAAAAACTCAATTATGATAAAAAGATGAACTCAATTATTTTGAACATCGTTGCAGTACGCTCGAAGATAAGTCTCAAGAATTTAATTCTATCTTTTGATTTGATCATTGATGTGAGAATGAAATGTAGTGCTAAGTTTTCGCTTGATCAGAAGATGATAGCACAGCAAGATTTAAAAGTGTGATGTAAATATAAAATCTCTGTCAAAGATTATATCATCAGAAGTCTTGTGATATTGAACTACTTTATCAAGAAAGAGATTAATTAAATTGAAAGCAGTCATTGTCTTTCAAATAGAAATGTAGTGTGTCATCTTGAAAAGATGATTGACTACAATCATAATGCTGTCGTAGAAGACATTTGAGACGTTTGTGCTGTCAGAAAGATGAATGATGAAGTTCATAATGATGCTTTCTCATATTCTTCAAGAAATGAGCAAACTATTCAGAAGTTCTCAGATTCTGTGATGTAATGTCTTATGTTACTAACATGATTTACAAATTCTGCAGTATTTCTTAATGTTCTTATTTGCAAATGATCAGTTGAAGATTCATTGAACAAGCTTTAAACATCGTCGAGAATCGAGATGTTCTGCAAGAAAGCTATCATGATGTCATCTCATAATTTCTGCTCTAAATTTGTTTTGTGCAGAAACATGAATGAATTCTCAAAATATCATGATGTCATTTGTGATTTTCTTCAATCAGTTGATCATGAAGACGCTGAAGTCAATCTCAGTATCGCGCATGCTTGAGTTTCTCTTTTTCATTAATTCTTGTACTGTGATGATGAGATGATTTGTTTTCTGCTGTTTGCAGATCAGTTGAGTCAGACTCTTGAAAAGTAGCTTGCAAAGTTAACAAAGCTTGAGATCAGAACATCATTTTATATCGTTGAATTGAAGCATTTATGAATTTTCATAAACTTCAAGACTGCATCATCTGTCTCATCTGAATTATTCTGAATTGCAACGAAGCAATTCTCTGATGCATTCACTTTCTTTCTTGTGAATAAAGCTTTCTTTATTTCTTCAGCAGAATGATGCATAGTTGAATCTTTGTTCTGACTCATGATCAAACATTCGCTTTTCTCAGCAAAATGATACATGATTAAAACTTTGCTCTGACTCATGATTCAACATTTGCTCTTCTTGACAGAACAACGCATAGTCAAATCTCTGTTCTGACTTATGATCAAACATTTGCTCTTCTCGACAGAACGACGCATAGTCAAAACTCTGCTTTGACTCATAATTAAACATTCGCTCTTCTTGACAGAATGATGCATAGTCAAAACTCTGCTCTGACTCATGATTAAACATTTGCTTTCATCAGCGAAACAACACATAGTTGAATCTTCGCTCTGACTTATGATTAAACATTCACTCTCTCTAGCAGAACGACATGTGATTGAATTTCTGCTCTGACTCATGATCAAACATTCACTTTCTTCAGCAGAAGAATTTGCTCTTCTGCATTTTCATCTCATCTGAATGATATTCTTCTCAGTTTCAATGATAGTGATAAATGTTGACTCAATGTTCTTGCAAAAGCAAATGTCTTTTCTAGTTTCAACAACAGTAATAAATGTTGATTCAATGTTTTTGCAAAAGCAAGCATCTCTTTTAATTTCAACAACAGTAGTAAATCTTGACTTAATGTTCTTACAAGAATCAATGTTTTTTCAAGTTTCAGCAACAGTAGTAAATCTTAACTCAATGTTTTTGCAAAGACAAATGTTCTTTTGACGAGAAATAATAATGTTTTGAAATCATTATTGAGAATTTTTATCAGCAGTCGAGAATTTCTTTAGAGTCTGAGAGACTTCTCTGATTTTTCTTGCGAATGCTGATAAATTGATGAGCTTTTCAAATGATCTGATGATTATTTTCTTGTAATTTCTGATGCTCAGAGTCTTGAACTGTCAAGTGAAGATGATGAGCGTTGATGCTGACTGACTCGAGAAATTCTTCAAAAGTTCTCTCATATATACTAAATCATGAGTGAACTGTTACGAGCATATCAAGGCTGAACAAGGCTGAAGCTTTAATCAATTTGCAGTGAACGTTAGCGAGTTCTCTGCGTAATGATTAGAACTAATCAGCGAGCTAGTCAGATATGACTCAGATATGACTCAGATATGACTCAACACTCTTTTTCTTTCTCAACACTCTTTTCTTTCATCAACATCTTGT
>JAABUR0100002636.1_pt1 | contig 26809 bp, 24 predicted proteins | sample 5560091 | NCBI WGS metagenome assembly JAABUR01 (sample SAMN10711879, study PRJNA513375) | rock metagenome | isolation source: Antarctica rocks | place: Antarctica: Victoria Land, University Valley sud
AAAAGACTCGAAGAGTCTTTAGTTTAAAGCATCTTGACAGTGACAAATTGCTGAGTGCTGATCAAGATGACAATAGAGAATGAATTATCTTGATTGCAATCATTTGCATGAATATGACTCATATATTCCCTTCGATCATTTATCAGGCGATATCAGGCAATATTCAGAATAGCTGACTTACTGAATATGATCTCAAAGAGCAATTCTGCTTCTTTGCTTTCTTCGCTACTGACTGAACTAACGATGAATTGATCTACTCTTGGCTCACTATCGTATTTGACCGAAATACGAGGTCAAAAGCCAGAAATTCACGCGATTATCGCCTTCTATTCGTTGACGAGCATGACAGTCATATCAACATGAAGTTTCTTGACTGATGTGAGCAGAACAAGATGCTCGTGACTTTATATTCTTCTCATTCTACGCATTGTCTTCAACCTCTGAATGTCAGCTTATTCAACCCTTTGACCAATTACTACTCGCAAAACCTGAACGACTGAATCTTTAAGAGTCAAGAACTTTCTCGAATATCAAAAAGAGACTTCTTTGATCTATTTTGACCTGCATATCAAGCTGCTTTCACGTCTGTCAACATCAAAAGTGAATGAGAAAAGACAGAATTGCTGTCTTTCAATTCGTCACAGATGATAAAGCAGATTAAATCGAACGCTAGACCTGTTTCAAGTCATTCTTCTTCTTCAGCATTGTCAGAAGCTGATTGAAGAAAGATTCGATGATTAATGAAGTCAGTTGTAGAAGAAGCAATTGGTTCGCAAGCTCGTAAGTTGAACAATACGGTTGAAAAGCTTACTACAGATGTTGCTCTTCTGAAAGCAGAAAATGAAGATCTTCGACGAACAGTACGTATTGAGAGAAGTTGCAGACGACGTGAAAAGCCTTTATTTGACGATTTAGAGGTTAATGATGAGGCAAAGAAGGTGTTTTTTAGTCCTAATAAGATTCAGACGACTCGTGATCGTCAAATTCAAAGAATCAAAGAGAAACAGCAAGCTGCTATTCAAAAGGCGAAAGAAAAGAAACAAAGAAAGCTTAGAAAGCTAGAGAAACAGCGTTTAATAGCTGAAAGAAAGGTGAAACGAGAAAAAAAGAAGACGAAGCGAAAGAAGAAAGCGAAGCGAAAAAAGAAGCTACGAGCGAAGAAATTGAAGCAACGACGTCTAATTCAAAAGCAAAAGCTGAAGGCTAAAGAGCTTCAGAAAGGGCAAAAGAAGAAGTCTAAAGAGGTGAAAGTACAGCAATTCACTGATTTTGTTGCTATTGAGAAGATGAAAAGAGAATCAAGTCAAATCAGGTCTACGCGAGCTGAAAGGCAATTCAAAGCTTCTAAGCGATTTGATGATTGATTTTTATAGCTTGAAAGCTTCATATAGATATCGACAACTCTCTATATTAATTGCAATTTGATTCTATGAATGATGGTTGAATAATAATAAAAAAAGTATGGGTTGCTAATCGAGTTTAGAGTGTACACGGAATCGAAACGTGCATCGAGTCGAGAATACTTCTAGCTCAAGAGAACAGTAGCATATATTAATGTGATTAAAGAAGAAATCGACTGCGATACACATATGTATCGCTGATGAAACGTCTGTGACTTATGCTTAAGAAGTAAACTGTTGAAATCTGAGCAGTGAGAGATTTCGCTCATCTTGAACTGTGAATCTGCTGCAAGAGAAAAAACTATCTCTCGCTAAGAGAAAAATCAGCATAGAAGTCGTGTCTTATGTATGTTGCATGCAACGTATGCAACATATTTTCGATAGACTAAAAGATTGAGCAATATAACTGAAACTCATTACATGCTATCTGATGCTCAAATGAGAGTGAGATGCAAGTAATTTGTGATCTTGACATTAAATCTACTAGTAAATCAGATTCACATGATATGAGACTGCAAAATTAAATACGTAACGTTCATGCTAAGTTTAAACATTGTTGAAGCATTTAATCAAGTCTTGCACATCAGACTTCTGCATACTCTGAAAATGAAAAGAACTTCAAACTACATAGTTGAATGAGCATGTAGCTTTCTTGAGAATCAAGAAACATTGCTGAGATTTGATGAATAAACGAGTGACATGCGCAAGATAAACGCAAACATATTGCAGAAGTTTTTCATTTCATCAATTCTCTTTCTATTGTTCAACGCAAGTCTGATTAAGAAGTGCAAAGCACTGAAAATTAAAATTGAAGTGCTTGACTTCGTAAATGACATTAACATTCTAGCATATGATAAATTCATTGAAGAAATTTGCAGAACTCTGAGCAGAGTGCACGATGTCTGCGCAAAATGAACTTGCACTCATGATGCAACATTTGCATCAGAAAAGTATGAATTTACACACTTCATCAGAAAATCAAAAAGATTTGACATGATGATTAGCATACAAATAGAAAGCTCAGTCATTAAGTTGAAATCAAATGTGCAAATTCTGAGAGTACAACTGAACATGAAATTGCGATGAAGTGCGCATCTTCATCAAATTGAAGTGAATCACGTCACATGAATGCTAGCACTTAATCGATTTAAAGTCTTCATATGAGAAGCAATCTTTACAAAAGCAAGACAGATATGCTCAGCAGTAGTAAGATCAGAAATTGCATTTAAAGCATCAGTCTGACATCAGCAAGAAAAAGAGAAAGAACTGTCAGACAAAGAATGCAAACTTGAAATACTACAGAATCAAACTCTGCGTCACGTTGCAAAGATGTTCAAAAGAGTAAGCATCAAGACTCTGAAAGCAGAAATGTATATAAGTTCATTGCATGTTCATTTGAACATGTTGCAAGACAAGATCACGTTACGCAGTTGAGTTAATGATCATATGCAGAAAATCAGACAAGCATGCAAACTGATACATATTCATCTGATGAGTGTTAATCGCATCATTTCTCACTTTCTTGTCATCAAGAAAGTGATGCTTCTAAACAACTTAATTCAAGAAAATGCGAAAATACAGTTGAGACGTGAATGATTAACTTTTGCTGCAACGATTTCAACTAGTGACAGCATTGCAATAGAGCAGTATCACAGAAGTCAGTGAAAGCAACGATGAAAAAAATATAGAAAATGCATTGCAGATGTTTACATCATTTTGACACAAAGATCACATCTGTTCAACAAGATGATAAAGATGCAAAACAATCTTCAGAAGATTGAAAGCACTCTCATCACTTACATCAGAATTGAACGCATAGATCTGAATGCTTATTTGCACTTCAGAAATGTTTCAGATGCAGATAGCATGTGATGCAACTGCAACTGAAATCATCAGACAATGAAACATGTACTCATGCATTGCTTGAACTGATTGCATCTGCGATCAAGAATGTTACAAGACATTGACTTCTTGAACTATCAAATAATCATCGCTATCACGAAGAGTCTCAGAGCAGCTGCAAGAATGATGATGAAAACGAAGCTTCTGAAACAATTTAAAGTAACTAAGTCACTCATTCTCTAACATGTAATCAACGTGAACTAATTTGATACATAGTCTCATAATGATAGTTTCAAATGCACAAAGCAGTCATATAAACAGCGAGTGATTTTCTATCTCAGAGAGTTTTGTTCACTCGATATAGATAGCATAGAATCTTTCATGAGTTAACTTAATCAATGTCACAAGAATGTATGAATTTATTATTATTATTATTATTAATAATTCATACATTCTTGTGATGTTAATTAAATTGATTCATGAGAAAAATTTATGCTATGTGTAAAAAAATGACAGTTCATACATAAGAAACTGACGACAGCAATTTATCAAAGCATATGATATATTAAATTGATTAACAAGTTATAGAGCACAATCGTACGATCAAAACAAGTCTTCATTCGACTCAATAGCTTCACAGATGACTGCATCGCAAGTCAAAAATCGAAAATCGAAATTTTTCGCGCTCACGCAGGTCAAAATCGACGACGAAACGAGAGTTCATCAACGCAGAAGAAAGAATCATCAATTCAGACAGTAATTTGATTAATAAATCAAAGAGCAAACTCACATGAAAAGAACAAGTCATCAATCGACTTTAGAACAGCACAGAAGACTGCGTACTGACGCAAAAATCGAAATCGAATTCTTTTGTGCTTGAAGATCACACAGAGAACAACGTTGTTTCAGAGAAGTACAGCGTTTCTTATCAAATCACTATCTGTTTTACCTTTTCTTGATGTGCAAGACAATAAGTTGAGATCAGTCATTACTATTCTGAGCGAGATAACACGACTATTTTGATACATGAAATATAAAGCAATTGCGTCAAGCATTTTCTATCAAAAAGAGTAATCTAGACTTTTGCAGACTAGATTTATATCATTCTTATCTGACATAAGTCGATAATAGAAGACGATTTATTGCAGATTTCAAGATAGAAATTGAAAAATCTCTACACTAAAGTTACTGTCTACGTGAAACGCTCTGAATAAGAGATTAAAGAGATATTTAAGTGATGTCAAGTGAATTTTCTAGAAGCTTGAAGCTTGAAACTCGGAAAAACTCTCTATGAAAAGAAATATAAAAAGTCGCTTTATGCGCTCTTTCTCGCCTCGTTTCGCGAATAGTAACGCAGAACTCAGCAGAAGCAATAGCTCAGAGTCAGAACTCAAAACATCAACGATAGAAATTAAAAAATCAACGTTAGAGATTGAAATAAATCTATGAAATGAACTTAGCATGAGTTCATCAACAAGCAAACAACTGCAAAACGACATTATTGACCTATTTCGCAGTCAACAAAAATCGCTCACATCAGCAAATAGAAAAACGCAATACGTGTTCAGTTTATTCGATGCATTGATGCTAAATTCATATGCAAATGCACACAACGACAAGAATACAATCAATTTGCGAAATGCAAATTCGCAGCAAAAAGAGCAAACATAAGCGATTGTGAAAGTCAAAGAAATGAAAAAGCGAAAAGCGATGAAAAGTTCGCAAAAAGAAGCTAGCATTGAAGTTAGTACTAGCAAGTGCTACAATGTCATCTCTAAAAAGATGCAGATAAAGAGACTGCGCGAAAGAATTGAATTTGCAGTCAATCAGCTAAGACAAGCAATATCAGAACAGAAAGAGACTATAAGTCATAACTTAATCTACATTCAAAGAGCATGCAACGAAAGCATAGAAAACTCAATTCAGAAGCAAATTGATTAACTTCAAAGTCAAACAAACAACAAACTGAAGATCATTCTACAATTAATTCAACAAAATGCTGAAAACATCAAAAAGAAAATCAATGCAAAGCAAATGACAAAGAATTCGCAAATCTTGCAGAAGACGCAGGTTTCGCAAACGTTGCAGATCATGCAAAATTCGCAAAAACCAACGCAGAAGCTCACATATGTGCAAAAAGCAGCTCAAGTCACAAGCGTAAATGCAAATGCAAATGCAAATGCAAATGCAAATGAATGAAACCTGATTACCAAAAAATTCTCGCCAAAGTCACAAGAGATATCATATTGCGAAAGAAGATTGATAATCACTTTGAAAAATAAGAACTGAATCTTACAAGCAATGAAAATGCGCAATGCAGTGAACAACGCACTGAAGAAGGCAAAGTCTGACATAATAGTCGCTACAGTGACTAAAACACAAAGAGATAACAATATTGCTTTAATGATTTCAGAGAAATACATCGCGAAAGCTCTACTGAAGCAAAAAGATATATGAGAGCATATATTCAAAGTCAAAAGTATCAAGAAGAATGAAAAATGATACAAGATAGTGATACACAGTCTGAAAATCAATATCTTCAACATGAAGATCGAAATAAAATATCTGAGAATCAAGCTAGAGAAGTACAACTCTGAATTGAAGCTGATAATCAATTCGATATGATTATCAAAAGGTGAAAATAAAGCAAGAAAGAATCATGCTTCAACGATACTGATGTTCAAAATCGAAGTCAAAGCACAAAAACATCTGAAAAAATGAGTTCTAGCAGCGAAATCAACATATCGAACGATCAAATATCAGGATTATCGATCAAGCAATCAGTGTCAGAGATGTCAAACATTTGAACATTTGCAGAATAAGTGCAATAAATCATCAAGATGCTTGTTTTGTGAACGAAATCATCTGACATGAGAGCATAAATGTCAATTACCTACGTGCAAAGATAAGCAATCATGCAATCACATGATTTCTAGATGCTGTAACTGTCAAAATGCGCATCTCGCAAACAGCGTAATGTGCAAAACATATCAGGCAGCTCAGTCTATTAGCTCACAAAAAGATCATCTAGTCACGAAATTGTAATGAGTAGTGCATTCGAAATGTCACAAAACAACGCAAATGATGAAAGTTTTGCAAACACGTTGAATATTTGAATTCTACAGCACAATTGTGCAAGATCAACGCAAATTATGCATGCATGCATGAAATTTGCGAAAAACAAGACAGATATTGTTATACTACAAGAATCATGAATGAAAGATGAGAATATAACAATTTCACATTCATTGTTTATCTGCATTAAATCAAATGTTCAGAATACTCATGTCAGAGTACTGATATTTGTTGCGAAAAACGCAAAGAAATTTACATACACATCAAGATCAGACATAGTCAATAACAAAGATATGCAAGCGATATCAATAGCAAACAATAAAATTCAGAAAGAAATTTTATTGTTCAATATTTACAACGAAAAATCACAAAATGCAGATAACGAGCAATTATACACAATTGAGCGAAAATTAGCAAAAGTTATGCTAAATTCTGAGCAAAAAGTTATTATTATTGAAGACTTTAATGCACATCATAGCTGATGAAACGCAAAAATTTCAAACTTTATTAGAATGAAAGCGTTAATAAAGTGAGTAAATTTATATAAATACAATCTGATTAACACTTCTAATATAGACACATATCACAGCTATTTAAGTCAGTCAAGCTTGATACTTGATTTAGCATTTGCATCAAAGAATATGCGCAATCACATCAAGAATTGACATATAAATGAGAATGCAAACACAGAATTTGATCATAAAGTAATTCTATTTACAATAGTTATGAAAAAAGTGAAGTTGATCGAAAATTCGTTGAACGCGTCATACAATTTGCAAAAAGTCAACTGAAAAGACTCTGAGAAGCATTTGCAAAAGACGAAAGACAAAATGATTGTCAAGATGCAAAGAATCATGAGTTTAGAAGCAAAAGTCATTTATTTGACTGAATGCATCAAGAATACAGTGAAATTATTCGTATTTAAACAGCGAATATGCGCAAAATCAAAACTCTGATGAAACAATGAGTTTATTGAAAGATGAAAGACGCTGTCGTCAAAAAAGCGAATCTGAAAAAGATGCAAAAGTGATGATGCATGAGCAGAGATAGTTCAAATGCGAAATTTGTATCATGATGCAATAAAGCTGATCAAAAACCAATTCTGAATCAATTTCTTGAACAACATTGAAGAAAAAGAAGTGTTTCAGACATACAAGTTTATTAAATCACGTCTAATCAAAAAGCTATTCTTAATACAAAACTTGCAAAAAGAATTGAAGATTGAATTCAATGAAAAGTGCAAGACATTTCTGAAAGCAATGTACTCATCATCTTTGAAAATTCAAATTAATGAAGAATTACTATCAAACGAAAGTATACAGTGATCAAGAGTTATCAAAGAGAAAATCAAGTACGCTATTAACTTCTCAGCACTCAGAAAAGCATTCAAATCAGACGAGATGTCATTTGCAATCATACAGCGAGCGTACAAAACTATATTGAAAATCTTCAATTTAGTGTATTCAGAGTTGATTGAAAACAATTATCATTCAAAAATATGACGCGAAGACATGAGAATTATTCTACAAAAATCAGACATGTTGAATTATTTAATTTCGAAGACATACAGAATTATTATGCTGCTAAACTGTTTAGACAAAGTAGCAGAAAAAATAATAGCAGTGCAACTGTCGTACACAGCTGAAATTAATGATAAGTTGCTGAATTTTGATCAAATGAGAGACAAAAAACAAAGATTAGCTATAAATGCAGTACTAAATCTAGTACATGATGCGCAAATGACGAAAAGTCGAGAAAACACGCTTATCTGTTTACTGCTAGATGTCAAAGAAGTCTTTGATCATGTTGCGTTGAAACAGCTGATCAAAATATTAATTAGATTGAAAATATCAGTCAATTTAATCAATTGAGTAAAATGTTTCTTACAAAACCGAATTATTGGCTTAGCATTTGATGACAAATGTCAGAAATCAAAGAAAATAAGCACAGAAATATCACAAGACTCATCTATCTCACTCATTTTATTTCTAATTTATATTTGATATTTGTTTTCAAAGATTCGCGCAAAGTTCGAAAATTTACAGTCATTCAGCTATATTGACAACGTGACGCTATACATTGAGGGAAGAAATATTGACAAGAATGTGAAAATACTGAAAAACGCAGCAAAAATCGCTTTCACATGAGCTGAGAACAATGCAATGCAATTCAATGACTCGAAATCTGAATTGATACACTTTGAAAGTCACAAGATGACACTCAATCAAAGAATTATTCTACTCAATAACATGATCATAAAATCAAAGACATGCGTACAATGACTAGAAGTCTGACTGAATCGAAAGCTCAACTTCAAAGTTCATGTGCAAATGAAAATCGCGACAGTCACAAGAACGCTACACTCGTTATTTAAATTAATGAATAGCGAGTGAGAATTAAATGTCAAATGAGAAAAGCAGTTATATCTGACATATGTCACGTCTATTAGCGATTATGACGTCGAAATATGATGAAATAATCAAAAAAGCTACTTAGTCAAATTTCGCAAATTGCAAAACACTGCATTACGAAAAATTCTGAATGCATTTTGAACATCATTGATAGATGCTATGCAAATAGAAGTTGAAATCTCGTTGATAAAGATGCAATTAGATCAAAAGTGCAAGAACTATGCAATTTAAATAGTTGAATTATCGAAAAAACACTCTATCAGAAAAAGAACGTTTATTTCATACTCATCTCAATACTCTATTGAATTGAATCTGAATCTGAACGCATCAAAATATCTGAACTGAAATGAAACAAAGACGAATTTATCTTGAAAAGTCAAGAAATGCAAAGACAGACTCATGCAAATATATTGAATATTGAACAAAGTGCAAAAAACACTGAATTCAATAAAAGAAATCGAAATTTCTCACTTTAAGAAATCATGAGATCAGGAAATTAAATATCTGACAAAGATGCAAATCGAATTCGCAAGAGATGAAACATGCAAAACGATAAATACATACTATAGAGAACTGAAAACAATAGTCAAAAAGACGAAAAACATAGTGATGTACATCGACGCATTGCAAACTTGAAAAAAGATAGCAGAACTTAAACAGAAATCGAAATCATGATGATATTCACGCACGAGTCTGTTAAATGCAGCAAGACGACAAGCGTGATCAATGAAATAATCATAACGAAAGCGAAATTGCAAGCTATCAACGATGCAATTGCGATATGCAGCGAAGAAGCATCTGAAGACAGCGAAATTTGAGTGTACACAGACAGTCAAATGACGCTGCAAAGACTAAAAGCAAAGAGCAATGTTAACTTGAAGTTATTCAATAACATACGACAAAATCTGATCAATCTGCAACAAAATCGATGTCATATTTGCATACAGTGAGTATCGAGTCACAAAGACATCATTGAAAACGAAGCAGCGAATCAATTGATCAAAGACGTGACATGAAAAAGATCAGCAATCGACATCAGAAAAAGAACAATCATGAGCTTCATCAAAAAGCAAATAGACAAAGAGATAAAAGAGCAATGACTAATTGCATGAAATGACAGCATCAAAAAAGAAAATCAGTATCAGAAGCACACAGCAAGAGTGAATCTGAGTTACAGATCACTAAAGAAGCTTCGAAAAATAGACAGACTGATGTTTTCAACGTTTTTCTTTCTTTCTTCATTAAGTGCATGCAGTCTATGACTATGACATTGTCTAAATGCTATGCATATGTTAGATTACATGTATCTTGATTAAAGTCGCTGCTTTATATCTTTTCATTGATCAATCACATCGATAGTTTGTGCAAACAAGCACTTTCAATCAAACAACTTCTTTCTTTCATGTTCTTGTTTTCTCGCCTCTTTGTGTTCTTCTCACTCTACTTTTTCGTTTTCAATAATCATTTTCTTGTTGCAATTCAAGTACTTTTCAAGTACTCTAGCATTGCAATTCTTTCAATCTTGATGATAAACAGTTTTCAACATTTATACAGCTAAAAATGAAACATGACTATTTTAAAAGCTATCTGCATCGATTATCAGAGAATAATTCAAACAAATGCTATGAAATATGCAAGGCGAGACAAACGTCGAAGCACTTACTACTGAACTGCAAACATTATAGAACAGAACAGTTACAGCTTAAAGCAAAAGCACAGTTCAAAAACATGAACACTATATTGATGTTGTTTATCATCAAGATTGAAAGAATTGCAATGCTAAAGTACTTGAAAAGTACTTGAATTACGACAAGAAAATGACTACTGAAAATGAAAGAGTAAAGTAAGAAGAACATGAAGAGACGAGAAAATGAGAACACAAGAGAAAGAAGTTGTTTGATTGAAAGTGCTTATTTGTGCAAACTATCAATGTGATTGATCAATGAGAAGATATAAAGCAGCGACTTTGATCAAGATACATGTAATCTAACATATGCACAGCGTCTAGACAGTGTCATAGTCATAGACTGCATGCACTTAATGAAGAAAGAAAAAAAATTCGTAATAAATGCATTTTGATTCGCATGATGTTTTTCTTCTGAGTCGAGTCGAAAACATTGAATCAGCTTCAATACTATCTTTTTTTATGAATGATCTTTGCTATTTTCTTTCTCTAACGTTGATATCTTTATTAGTAAATCAATAATGTTAGCAACGTTCTCTTCATCATTACATGAGCATTTTGATTTTGCATCTCTGTTTTCTTGTGATGAATCAACGTTGCTTGCAATCATCTTTGAATCAGCATTGCTGTAATTTGTGCAATTCATCATCATTCAATCATTTTCTAGATTCACTCTGTCTTGTTTGTAATGCTCTTTTTCAAAATTTGTGATGCATACGTTGTGATTATTCTCTTTCACAAAAAAAAAATACTACTATATTAATTTAGTCTTAAATCTCTTGTAAGAAAACAAGAAAAAAAGAAACTTTCAATTGAATGATGATTCATCGTTAATTATAACGCATGTAGATAACATTATAAATACTACATATGATGTATGATTGATGTTTTTCTTCTTCATTAAGTGCATGCAGTCTATGACTATAATACTGTTTAAATGCTGTATATGTGCTACGTTACATATAATCTGATCAAAGTTGCTGCTTTATATTTTCTTGTTAATTAATCACATTGATAGTTTGCATATACAAGCACTCTCGCTTAAATTCTTGCAATTCTACTTTCATTTTTCTTCATTTCTTCACACTCTTCACGTTTTACTCTTTCATTTCTAATAATCATTTTCTCATTGCAATTCAAGTATTTTTCAAATACTTTAGTATTACAATTTTTTCAATCTTAATGATGAACAATGTCAATATAGTGTCTGTGTTTTTGAGCTGAGCTTTTTTCTTAAACTTTATCTGCTCTGCTTTATAATGTTTGCAGTTTAACAATAAATGCTTCAACATTTATCTTGCATTGCATATTTCATAACATTTGTTTGAATTATTCTCTGATAATCAATGCAAATAGCTCTTGAAATAATCATGTTTCATTTTCAGCTGAATAAAGATTGAAAACGTTAGTTTATTGATTTTTCTAAGCTCTTTCAATGATTAGCAGAAAGAACTTGAATCATGAACATTCTTTAAATTTACATGCTAACTATGTATAAATCTTGTTAAGACTGCATGTCTGTTACTACAACATAAGCAACTTATGAGACTTGTTAAGTTTGACACAAGCAAACTCAAGAATCTTGTTAATATTGTTTAATAAACATTCAAATACAGACATTTTATACATGAACAATACGCTGATGAGAAGACTTTGTTAAAAGAAAAGAAACACAAGCGAATTAGTAAAGAATGATCGAACTACGCTGTCTGATTAAAAGTGTAACATATGAACATTTCTGCAAGACATGATTGATTTGCATGAGAAAGATCTTTACAAATAATGCAAAATAAATAAGTTGCACATTTAATAAGTGAAGTGAGCATCTGTGAGATGGTTTTTTCTTCTTCATTAAGTGCATGCAGTCTATGACTATGATACTATTTAGATGCTGTGTATATGCTAAATTACATGTAATCTAGTCAAAATCGCTGAAGTATATCTTCTCATTGATTAATCACATCAATAGTTTGTGCAAATGAGCGTGTGAGCTGTTTATATAATCAAGTGATTATATAAATAACTCAAGATTGTGAAAGCTGATCACTTCAACATGAGCTTTCAACTTATCTGTATGATTATCAAGCTACGTGAGCTAAATGAACTTTGATCTATGTAGATGAAAGCTGATCACTTTGACGTAAGCTTTCAAGTTCATTGTATGATTATTAAGCTAAGCAAGCTAAATGAGTTTTAATCTCTGTATTTGTGACGCATGTAAATTAATCAGAAAATCGAAAATCGATTGATTTATCGCGTTGCACAGAGATGTATATGCGCAAAAGCTGAATCATGTCTTCGCAATGACTGTGTGAATGTTGTATATTAGTTGCAGCGTGTGCGTAAAGACGTTGCTATCGTTCTGTGTATATGAGCAAAGACTGTATTATGTCTTTGCAGTGTATGTGATTGCAACGCATGTAAATCAATCAGACAATCGAAATCAATCGATTTACTGCGTTGCACAGATGTGTATATGCGCAAAAGCTGAATCATGTCTTTGCAGTATGTATGTGTGTGACGTATATGAGTTGCAGCGCATGCGCAAAGACGTTGCTGTCGTTCTGTGTATATGAGCAAAGACTGTGTCGTGTCTTTGCAGTGTATGTGATTGCAATGCATGTAAATTGACCTGATAAAGCGAAAAATCGATCGATTTACTGCATTGCACAAGTCTGTAGATGTGCAAAAGCTGAATCATGTCTTTGCAGTATGTGTATGTATATTGTATATGAGTTCAACATGTGAATAAAATGCTGTTACTGCTCTGTGTGTGATTGCGCTGCATGTGAATCGATCTGAAAATGTGAAAAATCGATCAATTTACTGCATCACGTCTGTCTTTATGTGCGCAAAAGCTGAGTCGTGCCTTCGCAGTATATGTGTATATGTTGTATATGAGCTCAATGTGTGAATAAAGCGCTGTTGCTGCTCTGTGTGTGATTGCGCTGCATGTAAATCGACTTGAAAATGCGAAAAATCAATCAATTTACTGCATCACGTCTGTCTGTATATGCGCAAAAGCTGAGTCGTGTCTTTGCAGTATATATGTATATGTTGTATATAAATCGCAGCATGTATGCAAAGACGTTGCTGTTCTTCTGTGTATGTGCAAGCTTTAATGCGTTGATGACTGCGTTGTTATTGTCTCACTTTTCGACTGTGTGTAAACTCAACATGTGAATAAAGCGCTGTTACTGCTCTGTCAATGTTGATGAGATTATTCAGCTCTTCTGACAAGCATAGCTTGCAGAAGATTCGTAGTCAGCATCTCATACAGATAAACCTCGTTATCAATCTTCTATAGTGTGTATTTATTGTTTTACACATTTCATCTTTTGCGAATTCAATTTGCATATTTGTCAGATATTCGATTTTCTGATCTTATGATTTCTTGAAGTAAGATATTTCAATCTTTTGTATTAAACTAAGCATTTTATACACTTTGTTCAATATTCAATATATTTATATGAGTTTCTCTTTGCAATTCTTGACTTTTTAAAACAACTTCATCATCAACTCATTTCAATTCAAGTAATTTGTCATGTTCAGATTCAGATTCAGTTTGATAGTATATTAAAATGAATACAATATGAATGTTTGCTTTCTTGTTGAATGCTTTTTCGATAATTTAACTATTTTAATTGCATAGTTCTTGCATTTTTGATCTAGTCGTACTTTCACTGACGAAATTTCAGCCTCTATTTGCATGACTTTTATGAGCAATGTTTGAAATGCTTTCAGTATCTTTCATAATGCTGCGTTCTGCAACTTGCGAAATTTGATTGCGTGACTTTTTTGATTGTTTTATCAAATTTCGACGTTGTAATCGCTAATGATTGTGATGCATGCTAGATACAACTGTCTTTCTGACTTTGCGTTTAATTTTCACTCACTATTCATTAGTCTAAAGAGTGAGTGTAACATTCTTGTGACTGTGATGATTTTCATTTACACATGCATCTTGAAGTTGAGCTTTCAATTCAGTCAGACTTTTAGTCATTGTATGCAGATCTTCGATTTTACGACTGTGTCATTGAGTAACATAATCGTTTGATTGAGTGTCACTTTGTGATTTTCAAAATGAATTAATTCGAATTTTGAGTTATTAAATTGCACTGCGTTTTCATTCGCTCATGTAAATGCGATTTTCGTCATCTTTTCCAGCTTTTTCACATTCTTGTCAATGCTTTTTTCTTCAATGTACAGTGTGACGTCATCAATGTAACTGAGTGACTGTAGATTTTCGATTCTTGCGCGAATCTTTGAAAATAAGTGTCAAATGTAAATTAGAAACAGAATGAGTGAAATAGATGATTCTTGCAATATTTCTGTGAAAATTTCCTTTGACTTCTGACGTTCTTCATCAAATGCTAAGTCAATGACTCGATTTTGTAAGAAGCATTTTATTCAGTTGATTAAATTGATTAATATTTTGTGTTTAATCAAGATTTTGATCAGCTGTTTCAACGTCACATGATCAAAGACATCTTTGATGTCTAGCAGTAGACATGTAAGCGTGTTTTCGCGACTTTTTGCCATTTGCGCGTCATGTACTAGATTTAGTACTGCATCTTTAGCTGATCTTTGTTTTCTGTCTCTCATTTGATCAAAGTCTAGCAGCTTGTCATTCCTTTTTGCTGTGTATGACAGTTGCATCGCTATTAGCTTTTTCGCTATCTTGTCTAAGCAGTTTAGCAGTGTGATAATTCTGTATGTCTTCGAAATTGAATAATTCGATTTTTTCGATTTTTTCAGAATGATTTCTGTATCTTCGCGTCATATTTTTGAATGATAGTCATTTTCGATCAGATTTGAATACATCAGGTTAAAAATTTTCAATATACTTTTGTATGCTTGCTGCATGATTGCAAATGACATATCATCTGATTCAAGTGCTTTTCTGAGTGCTGAAGAGTTAATAGCATGCTTAATCTTTCTCTCAATAATTCTTGATCACTGTATACTTTCATTTGATACTAAATTCTTATTGATTTGAACTTTCAAAGATGATAAATACATTGCTTTCAAGAATGTCTTGCACTTTTCATTGAATTCAGTTTTTAACTTCTTTTGTGCATTCTGTATTGAGAGTAGCTTTTTAATTAGTCATGATTTGATGAACTTGTATGTCTGAAACACTTTCTTTTCTTCAACTTTGTTCAGAAAGTTGATTCAGAATTGGTTTTTAATCAACTTTATTGCATCATGATATGAATTTTACATTTGCATTATCTCTGTTCATGCATCATCAGTTCTGCATCTTTTTCAAAATCGCTTTTTTGATGACAGTGCTTTTTGCATTTCAATGAGCTCATCATTTCATCAGAGTTTCGATTTTGCGCATATTCGCTGTTTAAATACAAATAGCTTCACTGCACTCTTGATGCATTTAATCAAGTAAATGACTTTTGTCTTTAGATTAATAGTTCTTCGTATTTTGATAATTATTTCATTCTTCGTCTTTTGTAAGTGCATGTTGAATCTCTTTCAGTTGACTTTTTGCAAGTTGTAAGATGTGTTTAGTGAATTTTTGATCAATTTCATCTTTTTTGTGACTATCATAAACAGAATTACTTCATGATTGAATTCTGTATTTGCATCTTCATTTACATATCAGTTCTTGATGTAGTTTTGCACACTTCTTGATGCAAAAGCTAAATCAATTACTGAGCTTAATCTTTTGAAATAGCTGTAATAAGTGTTTATATTCAATGTATTAATCAGATTGCAATCATGCATTCTTATTCAGTTTACTAATGCTTTCGTTCTAATAAAATTTGCGATCTTCACGTTTCATCAACTATGATGCGCATTAAAGTCTTTTGCAATAATAACTTTTTGATTGTCATTTAGTTTAATCTTTGCTAACTCTTGCTTAATCATGTATGATTGCTTCTTCTCTGCATTTTGTGCTTTTTCATTATATATATTGAGCAACAAAATCTCATTCGAAATTTTATTATTTGCTATCATTATCGCTTGTATGTCTTCGCTGTTGACTATGTCTGATCTTAATGTGTTGATAAATTCTCTTGTGTTTTTCGTAACAAATATCAATATTCTGACTTAAGTCTTTTGAATATTTGATTTGATGCATATAAACGACGAATGCAAGATTGTTATATTCTCATCTTTCATTCATGATTCTTGCAGAATAACAATATTCGCTCTGATTTTCGCAAACTTCATGCATGCATGCATGATTTGCATTGATCTTGCACAGTTGTGCTGTAGAATTCGAATATTCAATTCGTTTGCAAAGCTTTTATCATTTGCAATATTTTAAGAGTTTTCTGATGTGATACTCATTACAATTTCTCGGTCAGATGATCTCTTTGAGCGCTAATGAGCTGAGCTACCTGATATGTTTCACACATTACACTATTTGCAAAGTGTGCATTTTGACAATTACAGCACTTTGATATCATGTGATTGCATAATTGCTGTTCTCTGCATGTGAGCAGTGAGCACTTATGCTCTCATGTCAGATGATTTTGTTCATAAAACAAGCATCTTGATGATTTATTGCACTTGTTCTGCAAATGTTTAAATGTTTAACATTTCTGACACTGATTGCTTGATTAATACTTTCAATATTCAATCATTTGATATGTTGATCTTGCTGCTAGAACTCATTTTTTCAGATGTTTTTATGCTTTGACTTTGATTTTGAACATCAGTATCACTGAAGCATGATTCTTTCTTGCTCTATTTTCATCTTTTGATAATCATATCAAGTTGATTATCAACTTCAATTTAGAATTGTACTTTTCTAGCTCAATTCTCAGATATTTCATTTCAATCTTCATGTTGAAAATATCAATTTTCAGACTGTATATTACTATCTTGTATCATTTTTCATTCAATCAGCGATAAAACTTATCTGTATGCAATGCTGACTACAAATTTACTGTTTAGCTACAGTAAAGTCTAAAGATTATCAAAAGTTTGAATGACATTAAAGTGCTGCATGATGATGAAGCGCTGAGCGTTGATTGCATGCAGAGTTTTCACGATCATGCAGACTTTGATAATCTCAATGCGCATGTTACAAAGCAATCTGCATGCAGATGAGAAAGTCAAATAGAATGCAGAACTACGAGAAAAATCATTTATGAAAATCATTCGATTCAGTATCTTGTCATTGTGATGACAAGAACTGAGACAGAACACTCTCGTGTTTAATCTGTTAAGAATGATTAGCAGAAAGAACTTAAATCATGAACATTTTTTAAATTTATATGCTAACTATGTATAAATCTTGTTAAGACTGCATGTCTATTACTACAATATAAGCAACTCACAAGACTTGTTAAGTTTGACATAAGCAAACTCAAGAGTCTTGTTAATATCGTTTAACAAACATTCAGACACAGACATTTTATACATAAATGATATGTTGACGAGAAAACTTTGTTAAAAGAAGAGAAATACAAATGAGTTAGTAAAGAATGATTGAACTACGCTGTCTGATTAAAAGTGTAACATATAAACATTTCTGCAAGACATGATTGATTTGCACAAGAAAGATTTCTACAGATAATATGAAATAAATAAATTGCATGTTTAACAAGCGAAGCGAGTGTCTGCAAGATGTGATATACAATGATGACAATTGTCAATCTTAAGAATCTCACTTCTTCACTGAGTTCTGACTCTTGAATATCTTAATGATAAAATCAATCTCTAGTTAAAAACATCATTTGTATAACTTGAAAGAACAGTAGCATATGTTGATGTGATTAAAGAAGAAATTGACTGTGATATGCATGCATATCACAGATGAAACATTTGCAACTCATGCTTAAGAAGTAAACTGTTGAAATCTGAGCAGTGAAAGATTTTATTCATCTTGAACTGTGAATCTGTTGCAAGAAAACTCTTTGAGTAATCTCTCAAGTCTAAGAGAAAAATCAGCATAAAGATTGTGCTCTATGTATGTTGCATGCAACATATACAACATATTTTTAATAGACTGATAAAGAATAACGTAAGACTTCATGAGAATCTGAAGATTTTAAAAATAGTTTGACTCAAGAAAGTAGCAGAGAGCGAAAAGATTCATTTGTTGCTCATCATGAAGATAGCAATCAAAGTGATGATAAATCAACTGATGAACGTGAGTATGCTAAATATATATCATGAATGTGCATGTAAACTGTTCAAGAAGAACTGTTGCATCACACAATGCTTCAGATGTCAAGAATTTAATTACATGATCAGATTCTGCAGAAAGAATCAACGCTGCATCAAGTGTGTAGATAAACATTACATCAAGAGATGTGTAACATCTTTGAATAGAAAATGTTGCACTAACTGCAATAAAAATCACAAACTTTGAAGATGCATCTGTCTCAAATGATAACAGCAAATGAAACAAGCATTTGAAATCTATAGAAACAAATCGTTCAGATATTCAGAAGCATTTAAATACAATTGCACATTCTTGCAATTCTTGCACTCTTCGCTGTTTTCATGCGCTTGTTTGCGCAAACTATCGATGTGATTGATCAATGAGAAGATATACAGCAGTGATTATGACTAGATTACATGTAATTTAGAATATACACAGCGTCTAAATAGTGTCATAGTCATAGACTGCATGCACTTAATGAAGAAAGAAAAAATCTTCGCTGTTTTTAAGCTCTGCAGATTCAATGAACTCTTCAAGTTCAATGAATTTTTTGAGTTCAATGAACTTTTCAAAGTTTACAAACTCTTTCAGTTCAATGAACTTGTCAAGCTCAACAACAGTTGTGCTGAAAACATGCAGTCTAGTCGCTTATGAATCAACATGACAGATGATAGAAGTTAAGAAGAAACGTGTTGATCATTTCTCTTGCGTGAGTAGTGATTCAGATAAGACGTTGCTTGAGCAAAGTCAGAAATGATAAATCAGAAGACAAGACAGACTCTTGATAACTGAGAGCATTCAAAGAGTCTTCTCTTCGCAGAGTCAACAACAGCTATAAATAACTTTATGACAGAACAATCTTTTCTATGAATATTGCAGTACAACATCAGAAAATCATTGAAAATTCAGAAATCGTTTCTAATTAACAGAGAAATTCGTGATTTTGACATCATAATCATACAGAAGCAGAGTTGCAACATTAATGACATTCAATCATTTAACTCAGCTCACAACTTCTTTTATCTAGTGAAAAACACATCATCACAGTCAAGAACATGCATATATGTGAACAAATGCTTAAGACTTGATCAATGAATGATAGAAACAGCTGAGTCAGACATCTGCTTGATCAGAATATTAACTCATAATATAAACAACAAAATGCAGATGTTACGACTTATAAACATCTACAATTCATGTTCACTGTTCTCTACATCTACAAAGAAATTTTCAATCATTTCTCATTTGAGCGAGCTACTTAAAGACAATTGCAAACAACTGATCATGAAAGATTTCAATCTACATCATTCTCACTGAAAAGAATGAAGATGCTTCACTTAATACACAGCGATCGACAGTTTACTTGACATTATTACTAACATTAAGCTGAAATTATTGCTGAAATCAGACACTATTACTTGCAAGACTCACAATCAGTTTACAACTATTGATTTAGTCTTTAGCAGTGAGAAAATATAGTTCATAACATGCAAGTGCAAAGTATGCATCAATCTGCATTAAGAGTCAAATCATCTTTCAATTGTCACAGAACTATGTTTATAAACAACTTTAGTACAATCTTCAACTCAATGATTATGAAAGAAAATAAACACAGAAGCATTGAACGCGTATCTGCATATACATCTTTCGTTGAATCGTTCTTTGAACAGCAAGATGATGATGAACGAAAGAATGTGCAAAGTTATCAAGACATTACAGAAGATCATTGAGAAATCTACTCTTTTGACAAAGTCATTAAGTTAAGCAAAGAACTTCTGAAATTTGAACTGCTTAAAGATAGTAATGAAATCAAAATGACTGTAAATTGTATGAAAAATACAAAGCACATTAGATGCGTGAAATGAATATCTGAAATACAATGATCATAAAAACAAGATCATTCAACAAGCAAAGCGCGCACATTTCAGATCACAAATGCATGAGCTCAGCAATGCACTCAAATTGATATGATGCTTTGCAAAATGAGTCAAAATTGAAAGTCAGCTATCTAAAAAACTTTCTCAGTTTTTATCACTGAAGTGAAGTGACACTGATTAAATGACAATGACATTCAAGAAAAAAATCAAAATATTGCAAGAAAAATTCTTTTCTTCATTCTTTCAGATAAATATTAATGACATTGCAGACTCATTTATACTCTTGACAGTGTTATTTAATTTATGCATTTCAGAAGATGAAGTGAGACAAACAATTAAAAGAATAAAAGCAGACAAAGCATCAAACATTTTGAACATTTTGAACAGAGTGCTGCAGACAGATCTTGCAGAATTGATCTCAATACTGACAAGTTTATTTAATGCATATGTAATACACAGATATCATTCGAAGCAGTTCAAAAAAGCTTAAACAATAGTACTATGCAAATCGAAGAAGAATGATTATACTGATTTAAAGACATATTGACTCATTGCTTTGCTTGATATTATGAACAAAGCTCTGAAGTTGATCATGATTAAAAGACTAAGCAATATAACTGAGACTCATCACATGCTATCTGATGCTCAAATGAGAGCAAGATGCAAGCATTTCATGATCTTGACATTAAATCTACTAGTAGATCAAATTCACACAGTATAAGACTGCAAAATTAAATATGTAATGTTCATGCTAAGTTTAAATGTCGTCAAAGCATTCAATCAAGTCTTGCACGTCAGACTTCTGCATACTTTGAAAATGAAAAGAACTTCAGACTACATAATCAAATGAGCATGCAGCTTTCTTAAGAATCGAGAAACATTGCTGAAATTCAATGAGCAAATGAGTGACATGTGCAAGATAAATGCAAACATATCACAGAGATTTCTCATTTCATTGATTCTCTTTCTATTCTTTAACGCAAGTTTAATTGAGAAGTGCAAAGTATTGAAAATTAAGATTGAAGTACTTAACTTTGTAAACAACATTAACATTCTAGCATATAATAAATTCATTGAAGAAATTTGCAAAACACTGAGCAGAATGCACAACATCTGCGTGAAATGAGCTTGCACTCATGACACAACATTTGCATTAGAAAAGTATGAATTTACGCACTTCATCATAAAATCAAAGAAATTTGACATGATGACTAGCATATAAATAGAAAGCTCAGTTATTAAGTTGAAATCAGATGTGCAAGTTCTGAGAGTACAACTGAACATAAAATTGCGATGAAGTGTGCATCTTCATCAAATCAAAGTGAATCACGTCACATGAATGCTAGCACTTAGTCAACTTGAAATTTTTACATGAGAAGCAATCTTCACAAAAGCAAAACAAATATACTCAGCAGTAATAAAATTAGAAATTGCATTTGAAGCATCAGTCTGACATTAGTGAGAAAAAGAGAGAAAGCTGTCAGACAAAGAATGCAAACTTGAAACACTACAGAATCAGACTTTGTATCACGTTGCAAAGATGTTCAAAAGAGTAAGCATCAAGACTCTGAAAGCAGAAATGTATATAAGCTCGCTGCATGTTCATTTAAACATGCTGCAAGACAAGATCATGTTACGCAGTTGAATCAATGATTGTACACAGAAAATCAGACAAGCATGCAAACTGATACATGTTCATCTGATGAGTGTTAATCGCATCATTTCTCACTTTCTTGTCATCAAGAAAGTGATGCTTCTAAACAACTTAATTCAAGAAAATGCGAAAATACAGTTGAAACATGAATGATTAGCTTTCGCTGCAACGATTTCAACTAGTGACAGCATTGCAATAGAGCAGTATCACAGAAGTCAGTGAAAGCAACGATGAAAAAAATATAGAAAATGCATTGCAGATGTTTACATCATCTTGACACAAAGATTGCATCTGTTCAACAAGATGATAAAGATGTAAAATGATTTTCAGAAGATTGAAAGCACTCTTATCATTTACATCAGAATTAAATGCATAAATTTGAATGTTTATCTGCGCTTCAGAAATGTTTCAGATGCAGATAGCATGTGATGCAACTGCAACTGAAATCATCAGACAATGAAACATGTATTCATGCACTGCTCAAACTGATTGCATTTGCGATCAAGAATGTTACAAGACATTGACTTCTTGAACTATTGAATAATCGTTGCTATCATGAAGAGTCTTAAAGCAGCTGTGAGAATAATGATGAAAACGAAGCTTCTAAAGCAATTTAAAATGACTAAGTCACTCATTCTTTAACATGCAATCAACGTGAACTAATTTAATACATAGTTTCATAATGATAGTTTTGACTGCGTGAAGCAATTGTATAAACAGCAAGTGATTTTCTATCTCAGAGAGTTTTGTTCACTCAATATAGATAGCATAAAGTTTCTCATGAGTTGACTTAATTGATGTCATAAGAATGTATGAATTTATTATTATTATTATTATTTTTCATTCTTCTTGATACTTTTGACTTCAAATATATGCTCTCATATATCTCTTTGCTTTAATAGAGCTTTCACAATGTATTTCTTTGAAATCATTAAAGCAATATTGTTATCTCTTTGTATTTTAGTCACTGTAACAACTATTATGTCAAACTTTGTCTTCTTCAATGCATTGTTCACTGCATTACGCATTTTCATCGCTTGTAAGATTCAGTTCTCATTTTTCGAAGTGACTATCAATCTTCTTTCGTGATATAATATCTTTTGTGACTTTGATGAAGATTTTTTGATAATCAGGTTTCATTCATTTGCATTTGCATTTGCATTTATGTTTGCATTTGCATTTGCGCTTGTGACTTGAGCTGCTTTTTGCACATATGTGAGCTTCTGCGTTGATTTTTGCGAGTCTTGCATGACTTGCAACGTTTGCAAAATCTGCGTCTTCTGCAAGATTTGCAAATTCTCTGTCATTTGCTTTGTATTGATTTTCTTTTTGATGTTTTCAGCATTTTGTTGAATCAATTGTAGAATGATTTTCAGTTTGTTGTTTGTTTAACTTTGAAGTCAATCAATTTGCTTCTGAATTGAGTTTTCTATGCTTTTGTTGCATGCTCTTTGAATGTAGATTAAGCTATAACTTATAGTCTCTTTCTGTTCTGATATTGCTTGTCTTAGCTGATTGACTGCAAATTCAATTCTTTCATGCAGTCTCTTTATCTGCATCTTTTTAGAGATGACATCATAGCACTTGCTAGTACTAACTTCGATGCTAGCTTCTTTTTGCGAACTTTTCATCACTTTTCGCTTTTTCATTTCTTTAACTTTCACAATCGCTCATGTTTGCTCTTTTTGCTGCGAATTTGCATTTTACAGATTGATTGTATTCTTGTTGTTCTGCGTCTTTGCATGTGAATTTAGCATCAATGCATCGAGTGAACAGAAATGTATTGTGTTTTTCTATTTGCTGATGTGAGCGATTTTTGTTGACTGCAAAATAGATCAATAATGTCGTTTTGCAGTTGTTTGCTTGTTGATAAACTCATGCTAAGTTCGTCTCATAAATTTGTTTCAATCTCTAACATTAATCTTTTGATTTCTATCGTTGATGTTTTGAGTTCTGATGATAAGCTATTGCTTCTGCTGAGTTTCGCGTTACTATTCGCGAAACGAGATAAGAAAGAATGCATAAAGCGACTCTTTATATTTCTTTTCATAGAGAGTTTTTCCGAGTTTCAAGCTTTGAACTTCTAGAAAATTCACTTGACATCACTTAAATATTTCTTTAATCTTTTATTCAGAGCGTTTCACGTAGACAGTAACTTTAGTGTAGAGATTTCTCAATTTCTATCTTGAAAACTGCAATAAATCATCTTCTATTATTGACTTATGTCAGATGAAAATGATATAAATTTAGTCTGCAAGAATTTAGATTACTCTTTTTGATAGAAAATGTCTGACGCAATTACTTTATATCTCATGTATCAAAGTAGTTATGTTATCTCACTCAGAATAGTAATGACTGATCTCAACTTATTGTCTTGCACATCAAGAAAAGGTAAAACAGATAGTGATTTAATAAGAAATGCTGTACTTCTTTGAAACAACATTGTTCTCTGTGCAATCTTTGAGCACAAAAGAATTCGATTTCGATTTTTGCATCAGTACACAGTCTTCTGTGCTGTTCTAAAGTCGATTAATGACTTGTTCTTTTTATGTGAGTTTGCTCTTTGATTTATCAATCAAATTACTGTTTGAATTGATGATTCTTTCTTTTGCGTTGATGAACTCTCGTTTCGTTGTTGATTTTAATCTGCGTAAGCGCGAAAATTTTCGATTTTCGATTTTCGATTTTCGATTTTTGACTTGCAACACAGTCATCTGTGAAGTTATTAAGTCGAATAAGAGCTTGTTTTGATCGTACGACTGTGCTCTATAACTTGTCAATCAATTTGATATATCATATGCTTCAATAAATCGCTGTCATCAACTTACTGCGCGAAATTTCTTCTCATAAGAATCGTGAATGAGAGATGAATCTTGTCAGAAACTGTTACAAGTGTATCAAGACTAAACAAGACTGAAGCTTTAATCAATTTGCAATGAACACTAGCGAGTTCTTTGCATAATAATTAAAACTAGTCAATGATTTAGTCGAGATCTGATCTAGATCTGACTCAGATTTGACTTAAATATGACTCAATCTCTTTTTCTTTCTCAACATTCTTTTCTTTCAACAACATCTTGTTCATTTACATCATATTCTTCTCATGTCACAAACACATTTCTTTTGAGCCTAGCGTAATCTCTGAACATTACATATCTAAAAGCTTTTATATCAATCTTCTTCTGTATTCTTAATATTCAATTATAGTTATTTCTAAAGATCAAGCACTATTAACTCTGATCTTCATTAATTGTATTATTCAAACATGATTCTGACAGAGACTGAGTTAAACTAGAGATACTATTAATATAAAAGACTGATATTATTATTACTTTGATAGAATTTAAATACAAGACAATACATCAGATAATATATAAGATGAAAGACAAAAAGTGAAAGAAAAGAACAAAAGTTCAACTTTTATATACATGAATTAAGCAGAATTAAGACTAGAGAATAGTTTTATAACTTAAGATTGCAAAGATTTATGCACACAATTGAAATAATAATAATAATAATAATAAATTCATACATTCTTGTAACATTGATTAAATTGACTCATGAAGAACTTTATGCTATTTGTATTGAGTGAACAAAACTCTCTGAGATAGAAAATCACTCACAGTCTATACAACTGCTTCACGCAGTTGAAACAGTGAGTTTTGAGACTATGTATCAAATTTGTTCACGTTGATTACACATTAAAGAACGAGTGTTCTAGTCACTTTAAATTGCTTTAAGAGCTTCGTTTTCATCATCATCTTTGTCACTACTCTGAGACTTTTCGTGATGATGATGATTATTTAATAGTTCAAGAAGTCAGCATCTTGTAGCATTCTTGATCGCAGATGCAATCAGTTCAAGCAGTGCATGAATACATGCTTCGTTGTCTGATGACTTTATTTGCAGTCACATCACGAACTATTCATGTCTGAAACATTTCTAGAGTGCAAATAAATGTTTAAATCTATGCGCTTGATTCTGATGTACATTGCAAGAATGCTTTCTGCTTTCTGAAGATCATCACACATCTTTATCATCTTATTGCTCAGATGCAATCTTTGTGCTGAGATTACATTAATGTTTGCAACGCATTCTCTGTACTTTTTTCATTATTGATTTCATTGATTCTTGTGATACTGCTTTATTGCAATGCTATCGCTTGTTGAAATCATTGTGAAGAAGAAAGTGCATTATTTGCATCTTAACTGTATCTTTGCATCTTCTTGAATGAAAACATTCAGAAGTACTATTTTCTTGATGACGAGTAAGTGAGAAATGACGCGATTAACTTTCGTCAAATGAGCGCGTATTAGTTTGCATGCTTGTCTGATCTTTTGCGTTCAATCATTGATTCAACTGTGTAGTGTGATCTTGTTCTGTAGCATGTTCAAATGAACATGTAGCAAACTTATGTATGTTTCTGTCTTTAAAGTTTCAATGTTTACTCTTTTGAACACTTCTGCTATGTGATGCAGAGTCTGATTCTGAAGTGTTTCTAGTTTGCATTTTTTGCTCAACAGTTTATCTTTCTTGTCACGCTGATGTTAGACTGATGCTTCAAATGCAATTTCTGATCTCACTACTGCTGAGTATACTTGTCTCGCTTTTGTGAAGATAGCTTCTCATGTGAAGACTTCAAGATGACTAAGTGTCAGCATTTTTGTGACGTGATTCATCTTTATTTATTGAAGATGCGCACTTTATTGTAGTTTCATGTTCAGTTGCA
>JAABUR0100002637.1_pt1 | contig 26808 bp, 44 predicted proteins | sample 5560091 | NCBI WGS metagenome assembly JAABUR01 (sample SAMN10711879, study PRJNA513375) | rock metagenome | isolation source: Antarctica rocks | place: Antarctica: Victoria Land, University Valley sud
GCGGGGCGCCGGCGGGCACGGCCGGGCTTTCGCGCGGCGTGGACTGCGTGCCCGGGCACCACGCGATCGGCCCCGCTGCGCAGCTTGATGTCCCCAAGCGTAGGGTCTGGCGGGGGCGGCGCACGTAGCCGGCAGAGGCGCCCGCAGGTCTTGCAAGCGCGCCGCTGGCCTGGGGCGCTGCGGAAGCCGGCGGCACGCGCAGCGCCGGCAGGCCGGCGGGCGCCACGGCGGGTTCTGGACGTGCGGCCGGCAGGCACGCGAGACAGGCCGACATCGCGGCGGCCACAGCTGCAGCGTCGGGCTCGCGGGCCAGCCTCGGACGGAGCGCCCTCCGTGCCGCGCCCAGCCCCTCGGTGTCTCGGCCCTCGGCGTCCTTGGCCCGCCCGGCATTATCGCGCGCCGCCAGCGCAGTCACCAGCCGGCGCCGACGTTGAAGGCCATAACTGGCGCGCCCCGCACGCCTTCCCCATGTTTGGCCTCTTGGGGAGCTTGCGATGGGGGCGCGGCGGTGCAGCAGAGGGTTGAGGCAAGTGAGGCGCTTGCCGGAGCCATGTCAGCCTGCCAGCAGAGTCATGCAGGACTGGGAACCAACTGCCTATGTCGGGTAGTTTGGATGTCTGCTCCGGGCATGCACCGACCCACTGTCCGAGGGCAGAGCGAGCGCTGCGAACACTGCGGCGGCACACGAGCGACGGGGCGGCCACCTGGCGGACACCAACGCCGAGCGCGGCCGCCGCGGCCGCCGCGGCGAGTTGCTGCCGACCGCAAAGAAGTCGGCGGCGGGCTCCAGGCGGGGCGTCTCCAGCCTGGGACCTGCCGCAGCCCTAACCCTAGACGCTATCCTGCGCGTGCATCTGGCTGGGGTTGCGCTTAGGGCTAGGGCTGCACCCCGGGGGCCTCACAGCGCCAGGGTGCGGGGCGTCTGTGGCGCACGTTCGCAGGCGCCTGCGAATGCGCACCGCTGGTGTACTGAGCGGACGCGGCCCGTGCAGCACCTCTGCGCTGCCTCCCACCACGATGGAGCGTGCGTGACAGGCGCGCAGAGCATGCATGCGGCCAGGCAGAGCACGCCCAGTATTCTACCTCACATCAGTGCACTCTCTGCACAGCTGACACGCCCCCGCGTACCACGGTGCTGGTGGCATGGTCCGGCCCTGACGCCACAACGTCTTGGTGGCCAAAAATAGTGCGCCGCACCCTGCAGGTCGGCGCGCCCGCGCAGCACGAGGATGCCGCATCACGCAGCCCAGGTCGCCCGTGCAGAACGCGCGCACCCACGCGGCCGGGCCCTCCTGGCCGCTCGGCGCAGGACCCGCACCGCACGCGCCGCGGCCGCACGTAGAATTCTGGGGGCAGCCGGGAACCTGGTGTGCGCCCCAGGCTCACTGGAGCAGTGCATTTCGCAATTGGCCATAGAGTTTGATCGCATGGGCCGCGTGGGCATGTGGGATCCGGCCACGCTACAGCAGGGAGGCATTGGGCCGCAGTCCCGCTCTCGCGCGCGCTTTGCGCCGTCCCTGGACGCCCACTTTGAACGCCCGCAAGCAATGTACTGCCCGGAACCCGAAGGATGCATGGGTGCGCGGAGGGCTGGGGCCAGGCCGGGGATGGGGCTGGCTTCGCGGTCATGGCAGCCTGGCGCAAGGGAGCTTTTTGTGCTGAGCCTATCTGCGAAGCAGGACTGCTGGCAGCGGCCAGCGACACCACGCGGGGGCCTGCACCGCGCAGGGGCCGCTCTGCGGGCCATCTTGCTGACGTTCGACGCAGCAGCAGGCGCGCAGCCAGGGCTGGGCGGCAATGGGTTATCCGGCGTGGTAGCTAGCCATGCTACCACGTGGGCCAGCACTGTTCTGTGCCGGTGCTGCGTTGCTGGTGCATGCGGTGGCCCTGCATCACGTCCAGGCACGCCTGCATTGCCTCCTGGGCTGGCTGCCTCCTCCATGCTCCGCACCGTTGTGGGCGCCAGCAACGGTACTCCATGCAGCTGGTACAGGGCCTCCATGGCCACGGCATTCTGGACCACCTGCATTCGTGATAGCTGCGCTCTCAGCCTTTTGCGTGCTTGGGTCACTACACCGTGACGCTGCTGGGGCGCCCGAATCGCCCGAACACAGCGAAGACGACGTGCTGACTACTTGCACCAGCGTGTGCGGCAAGCCCATGCTGGCAGTCAGGCTGGCTGACAGCTCGTGGGGCCTGGTGACCGGGTACGACCCCACGTTTGCACATGCGCTGCCTGCTCTGCAACAAGTGCCACTGCCCGCACACCAACGCCCTGGATGATGGCGAGGGTCGTCCGGAAAGCCGCATGGGCACAGAGAACTTCCTGACGGCCCTTGCCATTGCAACTGGAACCACCAAGTACACCTTGCGCGGTTTTGCATCCGCTCCTGGCCGCGGACGCGAGTAGTATATGCAGCATATGGCCCTCTATAACAGCGCATAGAGCCTCCCCGCACGTGGCAAGCGCGCGGACTGTGCCTGCTCACCCTCCGCCAGGGGCGATCCGACACGCCGTGCTGCACGGAGCTAAAGAGGCCCTACCACAGAAAACATAGACAGCTCTCGCGCACGGTGTTGGACCATACGGCTGCGTGACAATGAATGTGCGTCCTAGGCGCCGCAGACTGCGCATTGTGTTGCTGCGGCCCCTGCACCGCACAGACGGACGGCCGCACAGGACTGGCAACCAACAGTGCGCATGAGAACCCCTGCCATGCTGGTGGGTCCTGACGTGACCATGGCGCGGTGCAAATAACATTTGAACCTTGAAACACGCCTTTACAGACCGTTGCAAAGCTGCATGCCAAGTTTGAGGGTCCGAAAAGCAGCCGTGAAGATGTTACATTGGGACCAAAGTCTGATCCAAAAACCCTTTCTTGCCATTTTTTGAGCCGACAACAGCCGTGGGCGAGCTGTTGCATAATAAGATCTTGTTTGCTCGCCACGATTTCGCTACCCACAGCATCCCAAGCTCTTTACTTGCTACAATGTAAGGATGTCCCAAGGCAAAACAGGCGCCGCGCACGGCCAGCTTGTGGAAACCGCCACTCATGTGCATGCATGCCCTGTCATTCAGACCAATAATGGCCAAAGGCGACGCAGAGCAGTGTCTGCAAGCAGGGAGACTCAAAACACAGCACCTTTGCCAAGCATGCCTGATGCTATATTATATTACCACTGAAGGGCGACATCTCCGGGGCTACTGAGTGTTGTCTGTTGAATTGACGGTGTGCATGTCGCCCAGGCTCAGCACGGAGAGCGAGTCCGCCACACGCCCGGCTGCTGTAGTGCCGTCTGGGAAGGGCTCTCGTGCAGTGTAGTTGACCTGCCTTGGCTCCCAGGGCAGCTGCGCAAGCGCACACAGCCGTTACCCGCCTGGCACGTCCGCTGAGGCCTCGTGCGCAGCATGTGATAGCATCTCCCATCCTCCATACAGCCAAGTAAGCGCGCGACTTCGCGTGAACGTTCAGGACTAACTTCGACTCTGCATGCAGGCGCATGAGAAGGCAATCCTTGTTGTGTCCAGCAGCAGTCCTTTCTGACAAACAATTGAGTGCCAGCACGGTCTGGCAGAATGCATGGTTTCACCCACATGCTGCTTGTGACCAGCACCAAGCTACTGCTCCCCTTTTCACACTTGGCCCATGGTGGTGTCGCCTGCAGAAGTACACCACAAGAAACAGCAGGCAGGTGTGTCCTGCAAAGGTTGCCAGTCAGCAGTGCGAGCTGGTACAGTCAAGCAGCTCGTTTTATGTTCTCATGCAAAGGCGCGCCTGCAGGAAGAGATTTGCGCTAAAGTAGCCGGCGGGCGCGCCGCTGGCCATCGCCAGGTCGGACTCGAGTGCCACAAAGCTGGCCACGGCGTCAGAGCGCACAGTGAAGCTGACGGTGTCAGGCGCAGCGAGGGCAAAGCCCGTGAGCGTTACATTTGGCGTTGGTACAAGCGTAGTTGCGGCACGCAGCTCGCCCAGCAGCACAGTCTGCATGGAGTACAGCGCGTCCTGCGTGTCCAGGAAGAGCTGAGTAGAAATAAGGCAGCCTGGAAGTCACACAGGTAGCGCATGACGGAAACCACCGGAGTCGCTAGGCAAGCATAGATTGAATGGGGCAAAAAGCTGTTCAGGCATCTTGCAAACAAATGTTGAGGGTGTTTGATGTGTGGGTGCCCTCCACTCCAGGCCCGTGCCTGTGCGCTGGTGGTCATCACCAAGTCCGCGGCCGCCTTAGAGCTCAACCTTGGGAAGGTGCGCTGGGCAGCTGCTGCGGGTGTTGCAGCAGCGCTGCTGCCACCGGTCGCTGCTGGTGCGGCAGCAGCGGTCAGCCGGACAACGGCCTCAGCACCGTTTGTAACGCCAGCTGCAGCCAGCCAGGACGTGATGGACGCATTGAACACAGGCGCGCTGCCGAGCGCGGGCAGCTTGAAGGCCGACGCGTTGCTGATGGGCGGTCCATCGCTTGGACCCGCCGCCCAGGGCACCACTTCAACCAGCAAGTGACCTGGTGCGCGGACACAAGATACTCAAATACGGATGTCACTCGACCGGGTGCAACACCACCAAACGCATTAATGTAAAAAGCTCAGGGCGGCCTAAGCTTGTAGTGCCACAGTCGGATCAGCAGGTGCCGTGCTGACCTTGGCACCCTCTAAATAGCAAATCCGTCCCAGCGCACACGTGCGCCTTCAGATATGACATCGTGCAACCACTGCCTATGATGAAAGGGCACCTTACAAACAGAAGCTGGATCTTTGCATGCCATGGCTGATACTAGAGTTTGCAGATTGCATGGACCTGCAGCTATGGGAACGTGGGGTGCCTGTGAAAAGCATGCAATACGCACAGACTGCGGTCAAGACTTATCATGGGCCACCTACCAGACAAGGGGACCGGAACGTCGCTGGTGATGTACGCTGTGAGCACTCCTGATGTGGGGTCGTAGGTGCCTGATGCATGCTCACTCTCAGTATGTTGTACACCATGTCGAATGATGTGTAGTTGTACGAGCTCCACCCCTTCGATCTGCGTGGTAATGATGACATGCTAGGCATGCACTTGCTGCAAGTAGTGGGGTAATAGTAACGGTAACAGCAAGTGGTACACATGTCTAGGCCGTGTAGCAGTGTGACGTTGACGCACCAGAGACAAGCATCGGCTTGAACACCTCGCGAACGGTATAGTGCAGCAATCGCCAATGCCCGTTGAAGTCCACTGACGCCCAGGAGAAGCCCTGCGTGCGCTGAGGATACCTCTGTGCTGTGGACATTCTGCCGTACCCTTGAAAAGAAGGGCATTAGTGCCAAAGCTCTTGTGTGGGAGTTGATAGAAATAACAGCAACTCCTTCCTGGTTCAACATGCGCTGCGTGTGTTACCATTCACTGTTGGCTTAGTGGATTTCCACCCACGGAAGACGGAAGCGCACCGCCCATATGTCGTTCAGCTGCCAGTCTGCATACCCGAGCACAGAGCGTGCTCAATGCTGATGAGCAAGTTGCTGTCATGAGAAGGCTGCAGTGGCTAAGTGGATATACAGAGCAGCCCTTGGTGCAACAAAGTTGCTCGTGGGGACTTTGCTGGCATGCAAGTCACCACACAATGGCAGCCATACAGCCATACACCTCAGCATCCGAGCGGTGTCACGGCATCATGCACACATAACACTTTTGCTGCAGGTGTTAATGCTTCAACCTGCCACTCAAGCTGAGAGCAGTGCGTACACAGAATGCCCATTGTGCTGGCGTCGGCGTCGGACTTGAGGCGGCGCCAAAGGGTCATGGCTGTTTCGTATGCGCGCGCCTGCCATAGCTGCGTCTGGTAAGTCCACACCTGGAACAGGCGCCGCTGGTCGCTTGACGCCGCGCCCTCGGTCACATTGGCAGCCGGCACCTGGGCGCGCGCTAGGGTCACTTCTTTCTTCAGGTCACAGCCGCTCACCAAGTCTGGTCGCCCAACGCAACGCTCTTGCAGTATCTTTTGCTAGCTGACTCAGGCTGAAGTACACTCTGCATGGGCGAAATATCGTTGTGCATTGAACCTCCAAGCACTGGAGTCATGTTGAGAAGCTCCAAAGCTGCCATGCAAATGCCAGTGATGACGAGGGAGCAGCTCGCAGTTGAACAATATTAACAGCTGGGAAAGTGATGTGGGGCTTGTATTGTATATGTCACATGTGGTAGGTGCTTGTATTGGCATGGAGTCGGTTGCAGAGCCTGATGAGCGCACCCGGAAGTGTTTGTTGAGCTGGACCAACATGAGCTCTGTGTTGCCCAGCTTGCGCTGCCTGCGTGCATTAGTGTCCAGCGTCTTCAGTACACTTGACTTTGACACTCGCCCTACAAGCACCATGGCAAGGTTTAAAGGCAGGGCTGTTGTCCTGCAAGCACCATGGCAAGCATAGAGAGGCAGGGCTGTCAAGCCGTCCGCACGGCAGCTCAATTAGCATCTCTCAGCTTGAGTGGCATTCAAGCGAACACGCGCGCACCGGAAGCCGACCAAGCTGCTGTTGCGCGACCAGTCGCCCGGGGCGCTCTGCTTGGCAAAAGCGGTGAACGAAGCAAACGACTGGAAGCCAAACTCGGAGACAAACTTTGCGTGAGGGTACAGCCTGGGCCCAGCACAGTCACAGTGGTCTGATGGCATGTGTTAGCACGTGTCTGATGCACCACCGGCTGGCTTGTTGCGTACTTTGCACAAGAAAGACAGGTATTGGCCGGCCCACAAACTCGGTGCGCCTCAGCAGGAGGCAGGAGCGCGCCCGGGGTTCCATGCATCGCGGTCAGGCGCCATATCGTAGAAGTGGACATCGCCCTTTTCGGGGTGCCACGCGTCCTCCCAGCTGCACATGCATGCCCATGTAAGTCGCCAGCAATGTGCACGGCCTTCCTGCGGGAAGGCCTTTGCTCGCGTGTGAAGTGCACAGGGCATGCATGTTACCACCAGCAGTGGCTTCGCACTCGCAGAGGCAAGCAGATGCGTGCATGTGCTGCTCACGCCTTTCACGCAGTAGAACTCTCACCGCACACTTGCGCACATAAGTGCAACAGCGTAGCGTGCCCGACGCACGGCGTAGAGCGGCGGCATCGCGTGCAGCGCTGCGGCTAAGCTGACAAGGCAGCTGTGGCGGCAAATTGGCACGCGAGGCAGGAGCGCTCTGGCTGGACATGCATGCGGGCTTTCGAACACTGCCCACACCTCTTCACATACGGCGCCTGGGAAAGCACGCCCTTCGAGGGAGAGCTGTCGACGAAGATGACGTCGGGGTCAACGCTGAGCAGCGCCTCTCGCACCGTGCGCACAAACACCGCATCGTAATCCACTGCGTACAGCTTGGGGTTACCCCGGGATGGCGCAAACCTGGGCGCGCTTCCCTCCCGTTGCCGCGCACTCCCACCCGCATCGTCCTGCTCTGGCATCAACCCTGACTTGTTGCAAAGGGGCACTGTGTGCAGTATTGGCGCACAGGATCAGCCTAAAATGGCATGGCAGCTTGTCATCTGTAGGCCCACGTGACATCAGAGACTCATGGCACACCCCTGCATGTTCTGTTCTGCTCTGATGCGGTGTTGGTCAGCGACCACATGGGGGGATGCGCGGGCTCTGTTTATGAGCTGCAGGAGGCGCACCAGTCAAAGGCGGTCTCTACCTCGTTATTGCCACCCCAGATCGCCAAGCACGCGTGGTGGCCCAGCCGGCGCGCCTGCCATGCAATCTCCTTGCGCACCTCCGCAAGGAACGCTGCATCCCGCGGGTACCTGCAGGCGCCGCAAGAGGTCCAGTGACATCTCTGACTACATGGCAGCGTCACATAACAATCAAAATGCTTGAGCAACATCCTGGGGTCTGAGTCCTGGAAGACCCATGCACTGTCCCTGCGCACACACTCACCTGTGTGGTGCTGACAAGATAGGACACATTTGGGCAAGGGGGGGGCTCAAGTACATGGGATGCTCTCAAGGACCGCACATTGCGCAGGCGAACATGGCCTCCTGCCAGACCAGGATGCCTGCCTCATCTGCAGCATCGTAGAACGCATCTGCGTAGTACTCACCACCTGGCGTGGAGCGCAAGCATTGCTGCCCAGCATCAGGACCCCTTGCCTCAACAGCTGCATGTCCTGCTTTGATGCGAATCTCTTGCATTACTATCAGCACAACGCACTTCTTGGCGCACCACTTTGTGTAATATGGTGCACCACACATCAATAACTCTGCTCAACTGACTGATACACGAGACCTTCCTCCGCACAGCAAGACACTACACAGGCAAAGGCTTGGTGCCAGAGCCGGTGGCCCTACACTGTACTGGGACTCATTTGGCGACTGATCATGTGTTGCATGAAGTCGCACTGCACAAAAGGATGCATGCAAGCTGTTGCGTGTCTCATGACCGCAGTAAGTGACAGCTACTGCGAAATCCTTCCACGCCAGATTCAGACTGAGCTGCGTACCGCCCCACACGCGCAGCATGTTCTGGTTGGCAGATGCGGCGTCGCGGACGAGGCGGCGCAGCGCGTCAGGTGCGCGGCCGCGCGAGGGCACGACGTCCATGGGGATGGCGTTTGAGCCTTTGGCATAGATGGGCAGGCCATTCACCTCAAAGAAGAAGCTCGTGTGGTTGGCCTGCCCTTCAATGGCGTCCTGGGCAGCCGCGGGTCAAGCACAGCATGTTGTTATTTCTGCTAGGTCAATGGGGATGCAGCTGGGCTCGAACAAGTGCTGAGCAGCTCGCTCACCATTGCGCAGGCGCAAAAGCGGGTCCAGCTGCTGCCATTATTGCAGTGCATGCAAGCATGTGCAGCCACGCAACGCAAACAGCGCTGCAGGCAGATGCAGGGAGGCCTGACCTGCACCAGGCGGATGCTGCGGAAGCCGACACGGACTTGTACTGAGCTGAACTCCCAGCTCCCATCCGCAGGCGTGTACATGACTTGCAGGTCGTAGAGCGCCTGGGGGCCGTAGCCCGCCGGCCACCACAGCTTGTGGTCTGCCGGTACTTTTATCTGCCGGGTGTTCAGCGTCTGCTCATCAGATTGCAGATTGATGTACGTCAGGCGCAAGCTGCGGGGCCTGGGCCCGCACAATGGGCCATACCAACCAAGGCCACGGACCCACCTGCCAGTACTGCAGAAAACAACCAAACTTTTAAACTCATTAGCGATCGTGACGAGGCCGCTTGCTGTAAGAATGAGTCTTGATGTGCAAAATTTCAGAGCTATCTGTGCAGAGGCCGCAAAGGTTTTGCCACCAGCCACAGCTTGAGAACTGGACAGTTTCCCTGGCTGCACAGTTCCATGTGCAAGTTGTCGTGCAAATCACCACAATTGCTCAAGTACATAGAAGCGATGCAGGGCATGCCTGCAGCGTGGCGATGTGCTCCCCAGCGCCGGCAACGCGCACAGGCATTGACGCGTTCCAGCCCGTCGTGTCGTTGAGGAAGGAGGCCACGAGCGTGCCATTCTCGCCCGGCACCGCGCCGCGCATCGCAGCATCCACACTCACAAGCACGCTCCCGTCGGGCTGCTGCTGCTGCCGCGCGCTCACGCCTACGCGTACCACAGACGTCATTTGCAGCTTTTGCAAAAATCATCGTAGGACCCATGCCTCCTGGCCGGCTGCAGGCCTGGCTGTCACATGCTACTTACTAGTTGCTCGCATTGCTGTAGGGCACGGACGACAGCAAAAGTTGATATGTAATTGCAGCCATTGCAGCGTCACTCCTGCAGACGAGCGTGTGATACGTTCAACGGTGCCTGGAACAAACACTATCACAATTAAGGTACATGCATGTGCCAGCTAGTATGGCATAGGGCAAGCATCTGTACCGCAGCACCAAGTCGAGCACAACGGCCTTTCATCACTTTGTTGAACCATTGTCATGGTCGGGCATGCTCCTCGCACCCTCTAATAAGGCAGCGTTGAAGGCCTCGATATGTACCCGCCCGTAGATGCCCGCCGGCGCAAACGCAGGGCCCCTGCATCACTGCAATGCCACATTATACATCGCACTGGCAGGGCTGCCTAAGAGTGTAAGCGGCTGCTTCAGCAGTCGCGTAGGCAGTGGCACAGTTCAAAGACTGCGAGCCTGAGCGTCCCTTTTTCCTAACCAAGGCCATGTCTCTTACTCTCATCAGACGATTAAGCAGCCGTGCTGGTTCATTGTGCCAGCAGCCATTTGCAAATACCTGCACAACACGCCTGGGCAGGTTACTGCACGCAGCGCACCAGTCCCAGCCAAAGTCAGACGCGGGCTTGCGCAGGAAGTTGAAGGGCGCAATCTGCACCTCGGACCTGCACCCGCAGGCGTACAGCCCATGAGCACATCGTGTGCCATCCTGCTGTGCACAAAGTGGACAGCCCGCCAGAGACATGCCAGACAAGCTGCTTAGCACAAATGAGCGCCCGCACAGCGTCCTTTCGGCATGCGCTCACAACAGCAGCCCGCTGCACGAATGCCCTCACGTGCTTTCCACTGCCACGAGCTGCACACGACCTGGTAGTTGCGACACAGCCTGCCACACACATTTGCATGAATAGCGGCGGATGCTGGGCGGTGGGCGTGCACAGGTAGGGCACTTTGTACGGGTACTCTTTCGCTCGCTGTCGAGCAGCATCTGCTGCTGGGCTGATCCGGAACGTCAGCGTGTTGTTGCCGGCGTTGAGGTAGGCCTTGATGGGCACGCGCTGCATCCTGGCGCATGCAAATGGAAGCGCTGACAAGAGCGCTTCATGTGGCGCCCAGCGCACGGCTAGTGGTTGACGCACTGAGGACTGGCACTGTGCATGCATGTGCCGGGCGGTTCTGCTGCTGGTGCGCTCTGCGAGAACACGGTTAGCTGCAGCATGGGCGCTCACCGATGCGCGTTCTGCGTCTGCGCGACGAAGTGGTCGTTTAGATAAATGTCTGCGACCGTGTCCACGCCCTCAGCGACGAGGTCGACCTGCTCCTCCGAACAGTATGTGAGCTGGTTGCCAGGATGCGGTACTAAATACTTGGCTGGATGTATCAGGGCAACAGTACACACATGCACTTTACCGGCAAGCAATTCGTTCTGTTTACATAATCCGGTCTGCTGATAATTGCAGCAGCGGCAGGCAGTGCCTCCGCGCCTGCGCCAGGCCCTGCAGCTCCTTGCCGGCTACGAAAGACGTGGTAAAATTCCATGTCTCGCCCCGCACCCACTCCAAGTCCTGTTCCCCAAACCTGCGCACACTCCTTGCGCTTCGTGGCTGCTGCACTTGTGGCGTCCCTGCCAGCTGAGACATGCAGCCCAGAAGGCTGCACCTTTCCTGTGCAGCGGTGTGACATAATCACTGACGGTCCTATGCGGCGCTTCTCCACCCAATGCAGTTTGGAGAGCTGCTGTATCACACACCGGAAAGGAGCGCTCGCGAGCTCGTGAGCATGCACTGAAGTATTCAGTCCGTCCGCGGGCGTGCCTGTACAGAGGATCGTTGATTACGCCGTGCTCCTGGAGCGCGCCCAGCGCATAGTTTGGGAGCGCAGTCTGCACAGAAACAGAGCCGTTCTGGTTGCTCACTGTCCAAATTGCGGAAGTGGGGCCAGCCAGGCTCTGCACATGCACGCTGAGCGTCTGCGCTGCCGCCCCAGCGCAAAGCAGGCCCGCTAGGAGCAGCACGGTGGCGGCCAGGCGTAGCATGCTTGGCAGGGCTCAGCTGCTCCAGGTTCCACTATGAGCCACCTCTCAAGAACGCTTGCACCAAGGCAGGCATGGTGCTCGCCAAAGAATCGAGCTACCCTGCGCGCCCAGCTGCTGGGCTGTGGAATTATATTTTGGAGGCCAGCAGGGTGCAGGGTGAACGCCCTGGCAGGCAAATGCCCTGCAAGGCCAAATGTCTTCCATGCGCAACTGGCCTCAGGCTTCACAGAAGTCCTCTAGTGCCACTGAGAGCCAGAGGAAAACCGGTTTGCACAGAGGTGCTGACGCTCCTGTGCTGCAGTGCGTCAACACGAACTGCGCACACAGAGTGAACCACTGAGGGTCGCTACCAGCAGGGAGTGCACAGCACCTGCCATCCAGCATGGCCGAGCCGGACCTGCTCTTCACCGTGCGGAATGCGTTCTACCTGGGCGCGTTCCAGTCCGCAATCGCAGAGGCGTCCGATCTGGAGGGCCTGTCCGACCAGGAGAAAGTGGAGCGCGACTGCTACGTCTACCGCTCGTACATCGAGCTCGGGAGCTACGAGGTGCGCAGGACATACCAGCCTGCATGTATGGTCGCATGTATGGTCCTTCACCAGCCCCCTGCTTCCCACGCTCTGTAGTGCGTGGGGCTGCAGCAGCTGTTTGTTGGGACACCAGCGGCACGCTGTGACGCAGCCTCGTTTGGCTGCTCACCTGTAGCAACGCAGGTGCGGCACGGCAGACTCTCAGGCCCCTGACGCCCGCTCCCGCTTGCGCGCAGCTGGTGATCAACGAGGTGTCCGAGTCTTCCGCGCAAGCTTTGCAAGCCGTGAAGCTGCTGGCGCAGTACCTGGGCGACAGAGTCGACAAGGTGAAGGGCCCTGAGCTGTGCGCTCTGTGCTGTCTGTGCGCTTGGACACCAGGGAGAGGCTGGGTGGCCTCAGGGGCAACCCCAGCACGCAGAGTGTCTTGAGCGGCTCCGCTGCCGGTCCGCGCAGGAGAAGGCCGTGTCCACGGTGGCAGAGTGGATCGCGGACCCAGCTTGCGCGGGCAATGCCATGACGCTGCTGGTGGCGGGGATGATATACGCGAACGAGGGCAACTATGTGGAGGCGCTCAAGTCCTGCCACACGGGGCTGAATCTGGAGATGTGCGGGCCCGGGCGCGCTGCGTGCGCGCAGGGCGCACTGGCTGCGCAGAGCGTCTAGGTTGCCTGGTCAGCAACTGTCTATGCTCTTTTTAAACATTGCGCGGTGCGAGCCTGAACCCGTGTGTTTGGCTGGGATCAGGATGGCGCTTTCGGTCCAGGTCTACCTGCAGATCGACCGGCCCGACCAGGCCGAGAAGCAGCTGAAGGTATACCCCCTCGAGAGGACTGGCAGCTCTTGCCTTGCTGGAGCGCCTTCCTTCGTAGCTCAGTGTGCAGCTCGCAGCTGCGCTGTGGCGGTGCATATGGACACGGGCCTCACAAGCAGGCAACCGGGGCTTGGCCTGGAGTGCAGAGCCGCACTGTTCCCGCCTCTAGCACAGGAGCGCCCTGCGCTGAGACGGCAAGGGCATGCGGGTTTCACGCTGGCTGAAGCCCGCGCGAGCCGTGCGCAGGCGATGTCAGCGTTGGACGACGACGCGACGCTGACGCAGCTGGCGACGGCCTGGGTGGACCTGTTCCTGGTGCGCCCGCTTCACGCACCTCCCGACATGCCACACCCCAGGCTCCCAGAGCTGAGGCCATGAGCGGGCCTGCACTCACTCCATGTGGCCCCGCCCCAAGCTTGGCGCTGCCAGAAAAGGCACGCCTACCCATGTGTGCTAGGCGTCTGGTGTCTGATCGTTCCTAGTCATAGGTGGAGGGCCAGTTAAGCGCCCTTGCCATGAGGGCACTTGGAGCGCTCCTGTGCTTGCATGCTGTCCGTGTGAGCAGGAGGTGTCACGCTCCCTTACTTACGCTCACTCCCCGTTTCTGCACAGATCTTCTGCGCGGAGCGGTATGTGTTGCAGCAAGCCATCGTCCGGCCAGACGTCCGGCCAAGTCGCGGGAGTCTCGTATGCGCGCAGGGCGGCGCCAAGGTGCAGGAGGCGACCGTGATCTTTGCGGAGCTGGGCGACAAGTTCGGCTGGAGCGTGCGGCTGTACAACGGCGCGGCCGCGTGCGCGATGCGGGCGGGTGAGTGGGAGGACGCGGAGCGGCTGCTCAACGACGCGTACGCCAAGGACCCCAAGAGCGCCGACGCGCTGGCCAACCTGGCGGCGGTCGGCCTGCACCTGGGCAAGGCGACTGTGTCGCGCACGCTCGGGCGCGGCCCCGCCCCTGCGCTGCGCCACGTGCTCTGCCATGGCGCCGGGGGCGCGGAGGTGTGGCAAGGTGTAGTGAGGTGTGACACAGTGCACTGGTCTGGGTTATATTTAGAAGTCCAAATACGCACGGACACGCTTGTGAAAGTTCCTCATTGTGCTTGAGGCGCTCGTACCAAAGCAACCCCGTGCTGAAGCGCCCGTCAGCCCAGCTGGCGCAGCTTGTGTGCCCTGTCCTCCCATGCAGGCTCTCCTCCCGGTGTAGCCTGCTGCTGCGTCACCGCTCCTTCGGCCGCGCTGTCATGGGCGCGCAAGGCCTTGCCGGTCCCTGGTACGGCAGTGCTGGCCAGTGCCCCTGACACGCCGGCGCTGTGCGGGCGCGCAGCCAGCTGAAGACGGTGGCGCCCGCGCACCCGGTTGTCCGGCGCGGCGCGGCCGCTGAGGAGGCCTTCGACCGAGCGGCCAACTCCTTTGTTGCCGCATAGCGCTGGCGCCAAGGGCATGCTCCCCATAGGTTGCGCTGCGAAGGACTGTTAGGTGGGCCTCCTACTCCTGCTCTGCTGCTGAACGCTGGCGCCGAGGCTGGGCACTGCCTGCCGGTGCCTGCACTGAGGCGTGCCCTCGGGTGCGCTGGCATGCAGCAGCCGCGGGCCCGCTCGGCGCAATCCTGCTACAATCCTCCTGCCTGTTGTTGTGTGGCAAGAGGAGAGGGCAAGGCGAACGCTCGCCTTGATGGGAAGCCGCCGGTCTTTGACTGCTGACGGCGAGAGGGCCCTTCATTGTGCACAAGCATGCGCAGCTGCAGCAGGACTGTTTGTGGTAGGCTCTGCGCAGTACGCAAACTCGTGCACACCACGCATCCGCGACCAGGACCATGGATGCCACAGCATGGCGGTGTGCTGCTGAGGCCACGTCCGAACGCTCCTGCGTGCTGGTCATGCTGTGGTGAATCTGCGCTGGCGCAGTCAGCGCATGCATGCGCATGTGCAAGACTTGCAGCCGAGCCTTCGTGCTGCCGCTTGGTCGTGCTTGGATGCTCATGCTCGTTAGGAAGTTTGCAGCACTGCAGAAGGCATGCTGTGTACAAGGCTCGTACTACGAGCAGGCAACAGGGGCCTAGTCGAGCCCTGCCACATCTGAGCACGCTGCATCGCATGCTCAAGCCCGGCGCACTACTTCCTCCAGATACGCTCTGTTGAGAGAGGCCCTGCAGAGAGCACGCCACCATGTGCAAAGCAGTGCATGCGTGCACGGCCGCATGCAACTATGCGTACAGCGCTTACACATACTCCTCCCTGCTCAGCCATGCAAGCGCCTCATCTTGCCGGAAGTATGCGCCCGCAATGGCTACCAGCACGTGCACGCGCGCCAACGCGCCCGCGCAGGCCGCCTCTGTGCCCGGGGTGCGTGTCAGCACCTCGGCACCTTTGCTCGCACTGGCCTCCAGGTCTCTGGTCTGAGCACCAGCCTGCCCGCCCAAGCCAGCCGCCGCGCCCGGGCCCTCGCCAGCAGATCTGCTGCAGGCCTGCCCGCCAGTCGCTCCGCGGCCCTGCGCTTGAGCTGCACCAAGCGGCACGCCCTCTGCGGCTGGCGGGGGGGTGGCAGGCTCTGCCACTGCGTCGCTTGCGCTGGCCCGGCTGTTCGCGCCAACGACAGGCCCAGCGTCACTGGCGGCTCGAGTGTTGCCATGTGCCGGCGCGCTGGCGGGCGCAGGCGCCAGCCGAACGGCCAGGGCGGCGCAGGCGCGCAGCAGCGCGCGCAGCGCGGCCGATGTGGTTGCAGGCAGCGGCCGCTCGAGCAGGGCGGCCAGCGCAAACAGCCACATCGCGCTCGCGTCGGGTAGGCCGCCGCCCGCCGCCGCCTGCTGCGCCGCTTCCGCCGCCTCGCACGCCCACGCGACATGCCACTCCAGCAGCGCGCTGACAGTCGCCTGCGTGTGCGCTGCCTCACAGCCATGCCCTGTAATCCAACCTGTCCATCCATGCATGCTTTACCTACGCGCGCAATGGTGCAGCTGTGCCTCCGGTCAGACGTGACGGCGGGGAGCTGGACAAGCGTGCACGGCGGGCATGCGCGCAGCAGTAGACACATTGGCTAGCAGCAGCATGCTCTTGTGCTGTCTCCTGTAATAACAGTAGAGCTGTCTCCTGTAATAATAGTAGTGTAACCAGAGCGCTTACCCAATTCCTGTGTAAGCATTCGCACACGCTGCGCCGCCATGCTGCCTCTCAAACCTCAAGACCACCTCCCGGTAGGGGACATGACTGTGAGGGCGCTGACCTGACTGAGCTGCCGCAGGATGGACAGCGCGGGCGCGTGTGCGCCGGCCATGCGGGCGCCCTCGCCGGTGCCTGCGCCTGACAGCGGATCGCCAGCGGCCATGCCGTCCGCTTGGCGCTCGCCCAGGCAGTAGCGCTGCCACCCAGCAGGGCTGTCCGACGGCGGCAGCGCCGGCGCCGCCGCGGCACAGGCGCCGGCTGGCATCCTGTGCGCCGGCACGTGCAGTCACGTCCGCTGGCAGCTTGTGCGCTCTGACTGGGCACTGCAGAGGCGGCCGACGCACTGCAGCCGCAATGTGAAACGCTGCATGCCCAGGCGTGATGGAGCCTGCGCGTTTGCTGTGAGCAGGGTAAGCACGGCCCAGGGCCGCCTCCGCTAGTGGCTCACGCGGCGGTGCGCGTGATGCTCACGCGGCACGCCGCGGCAAGCTCTCCTGTGGATGTGTACACCACACTGCCAGGGCGTTGGACCAATGTCCTCATCAGAGTTGGCGGCTCTGGCAGCGGCGCACGTCTGCAGGCGCCGCCGCAGCGCAGCAAAGTCTGCCAGGAAACCGGCCAGCCAGCGCGTGTCCGGCCGGTATGCGGCGCTGCCCGGCGCCGCCAGCTCAGCCGGCACATAGGCGGTCTGGCGCGCGCGGAACGCGGCCGGGTCCACGCTGCTGGTCACCACATCAGGTAGCCGTGCCGCCTCGGCCCTGTGCAGCGGTCTGGGCTGGTTTCACGTGCCTGCGTGCCCTGGCAGCGGCGCTGAGCTCGCCGCCACGCCTTGCCGGCTCCTGTCAAGAGGTGCGCCCGGCCGAGGCAAGCGCCCGCTTCCCACTCTTCCTTGGAGCGCGTGCAAGGTCCGTGGGGCAGGGCAAAGCTAAAGGGCAGCCGCGGCGAAGAAGCAGTGTGCAGCTGCAGAGAGCGCCCTGCAAGGCGCACCTGACGCTACGCAGGTACGCGGCGGCGTCCTCGTCTGCGTCAGCGAGCGCGAGCTGGGGATATATGCCGTACTCGCGCAGGTCATGCTCTGCACTGCTGCCGCTGCTGCTGCCGCCCTTGCTCCGGGACTCCTCATCATCGCTCTCCCAAGGCTCGCTCATAGCACTGCCGTCGTCTCCTGGGTTGGGCATGCGAGTACGGAGTCGTGCCTGCACTGCACTTGCGCCAGTGTCTGCGCCCTCCAAACAGCAGGCCCCTAGAGACATTAGTGAGATGGAGACTTCTTCGAAGCGAAGTGCTGGCGTCTTAGGAGTGAACTGCAGTCTCCCTGGCACCCACTTGATCTTCAACTAAGGTCCTGTGTGGAAGATCAAGCCGCTTGCTGGAGCCGCTCCAGTGCTGCTGAGCAGCACTGGGCAGGTCAGCTGCGCAGGGTTCTTCTCCGAGACAGCGCTCTCGGCGCTCGTATTGTACAGCTGCACGTCCGTTGCAGGTTGTACACTCCGCCGGGCGAGTTGCACAAGCTGTGGAACGCAACGCACCATGCTGTCGCCGCACGCTGGCTGCGGTGATATGAGCGCGGGGCTTGGATGCGCGCCGGATCTAGCGGGCACTGCAGCGGTGCACTGTGACTAACGTACGTTGCCAGCAGTCAAGGGTCTGTGCTGCTTGCAGGAATCTACCAAGAGAGACAAAATGAGGGGCGCGCCGGATCCCGTGCACATTGGACGCTGAGCGGCGCGCGGCGCTCCGCATCCGCAGCTGCAGCAGCCATGGCAGCCACTGCGCCTGCGCCCGGCACGGCCACTGGCCCCCGCGCGGCGCTGCTGACGCCGAGCGCGGAGCACATGCACATTGGCGGCCTGGACGTGTACTACGAGTACCAGCCCAACGGCTTCATGTGCGTGCACGTCGGCACGCAGGGCGCAGCGCCTGCGCCTGAGCTGCTGCTCGCGGACCATGGTGAGGCAGCCTCAGCCACGCTGTCACTGCTTCTGTGCACAGCAGTTTTGCTTCGACTTACTTCTACAGCCGCACACCCTGCAAGGACCAGCGGGCGCAGCAGAGCGGCGACCACACCGCCAGCCGTTCTCTGACACAAGCGTCTGCGCGGCCAGGCTTCACGCTGGTAGGGCCGGCGGGCGCGACCTGGCGCGCGGCCAACTTCCCCGGCTGGGGCTTCCACGCCCTGCTGTGGCAGCTGCACGTGGTGCGCCTGGGCGAGGCGGCGGCCGCGGCAGCGGCAGCCTCGCCGGCGTGGCCCGTGTCCTCGCCCCGCCGGAGCGGCGCCGGCAGCCCTAAAGCGCCGGCGGCCGTCGCTGAGGCCGCGGCGCGCGCGTCGCCGCGCGGCAGCGCCTGGGGTTCCCCTCGCGGCGGGGCCGGGAGCGCCTGGGGGTCGCCGCGGGGGGGAGGCGGGAGCGTGTGGGGATCACCTCGCGAGGGCATGGGCAGGGCGTGGAGCTCGCCCCTCGAGCGCAGCAGCGGGGGCTCGTGGGGGTCGCCTCGAGGCTCCCCACGCGAGCAGGCGGGCGGCGCGGGGCCTCCGAAGTGCCCCACGCCGCGGCGGCCCACCATCGCGCTGCTTGCCGCGAGCAACGCGGCGCTCGCGTCCTCGCAGGCACTGCCCCCCTGGGCACGGGCCTCTGTGCTGCGAGCTGCCTGAGTGAGGCTGCGCCATGCAGCTCTACCGGCTCCTGAGCATGTGCGGGACCGGTTGCACCTGTTGCGGACCGGTGCTGTGGCAAAGTAAGCAAAGTCTGGTGCAGGAGTGGGGCATGTGGACTGCACAGTCTTGCAAAGGCGTGAGCACATGCGCGCGCTGCTTCACAGCCCACGCTGCGACCGCTCGCAGGGGGGAGGCGCGGAGCGCGGCGCCTGCGACTCGCCGACCAGTGGCGCGCCGGGCGAGGACTTCCTGGCGATGGTCACCGGGCTGGTGCGCGCGGAGGGCGCCGCGGTGCGGCGCGCGGTCGCGTGCCGCGCGCGCAAGGCGCAGTCGCCGGCGGCTGAGCGCGCGGCGCGCTGGTACCAGTACGTCGGGACCAGGTGCGCGTGCTGTGCTTCGCCACGGCTGCTTCACCCTGCGGCGTCATGTGGCGCCTGTGACGTGGCACCTGCGCTTGGGCGTGTCAACATCGCGGCGGGTGCGCAGCGGGAGCAGAGCCTTGAGAGCGGGACCGCGTGCCCTGCACCGCCCCGTAGCCGCTGAGGATTAAGCATACAGCACCTCGATTCAGGCCCCTCGACACATCAAGCCGTTCAGCCGCCATGCAGGTGACAGCAAGGGCTGTTACGTCGTGCAGGCGCACGGCGGAGGGCGTGGCGCGCGCGGAGCGGCAGCGGCGCGCGGAGGCCGCGGCGGCGGCCGCGCGCCTGCGGCGCATCCTGGGGAGACGGCGCGCGGCCATGGCGGCGCGCGCTGCGCTGCGCTCGGCCGTGCAGCGCCGTGTGGAGCAAGCGCAGGTCCGGCCCACCCTGCGCGCACCGCCGGGGCTCTGTTCATGCGTGAACAAGCCTGCCAGCAACGCGCGCACAGATGCACATCATGGTGTTGTAGCGGTGGGTGGCACTCTCACGTGCCCTTTGCTGCTCACATGCAAGGTCTGTGATGCACTGCTTGCACGACATATGACCAGCTTGGGCGTGCTGCCCACACATGAGGATCCGCATGTGTCCAACCTCTGCCTGTCCTCACAGGCCGCACTGCGGGCGGCGCTCGCGGCGGCTGCAAAGCAGGCCGCGCGGGAGGGGGAGCAGGCGGCGCTGCGCCGGCATGCGCTGTGGCTGCGCGGCCGCGAGGCGGTGGCGCGCGAGGCCGAACGTCGCGCGGATGCACGCGACCACGTTGTGGGGCTCATTGCCGCGCAGGCCGCGCGCGAGGTGCCTGCCTGGTGGCTGCACGTGTGCTGGACGCGCAGCTGAACGCTTGCGTAACAGCTATCGCGTGCTTCTTGCGGACAAAGTGCTCTGCCAGGGGTCGGGGCTCGTGAAAGTCTTTCCACCGCATGGAGTGGCGAAATCCGTTGCTCACTACACAGGCAAGGCACCTGATGCATGGTGCAGAGCTTGCAGCCGGTCAAGGCCTGACCAGAGCAGCTGCATGTAGGCTGCCGCGTTCGAGGTCGCCACCCGCCGCTGGGAAGCGGAGCGGCAGCGGCGTACGGCCGCGGACGCCGCGGCAGCGGCAGCAGCCTCGGCGGAAGCGGTGGCGGCGGCAGAGGCGGCCGAGCGGCGCCGGGCTGAAGAAGCCGCGGCAGCCGTTCGCGCCTGCGCACGGCGGCAGGAGCTCCGCGAGCTGGAAGCGCGCGCGCTGGAGCTGCGGCAGGTGCGGCGTTCGGGGCGGTGTCTGTGAGCCAGGGCGTTTGACATGACTGAAAGCTTGTAATCTGACTCTCAAGAGTGCTTCGTTGGGCAAAGAACACGGGGCGCAGGGCAGGGTCGGCTGCATTAGGTGTTCACCCCTGTGACCAGCATACGCGTGCCGCCGCGATGCCGTACCTGCAGTACATCACAATTGGAATCACACCAGCCAGAGGGGCGCAGGCCCGCACTGCTCTCCTACTCCTGGGCTCGTGCGTGACAGCCAGCACAATGCGGTCGCCAAGAGCCTGTAGGCGACAGGCAGCGGAGCAGGCCGCGCGCGAGCTGCGCGCGGCGGTGGCCGCCGGCAACCAGGCGCAACGGCCGGGCTCCGCTCGCAAGCCGGACTCCGCCGGCAGCCAGGCGTGGCGACCGGGCTCCGCTCGCAGCCCGCAGTCTGCCATGCGGCAGGAGGGCGGGTGCGGCCTGGCAGGCAGCGGCAGTGCCGGCGAGCTGGACGGCGACCACCCGGCAGCCCTGACTCTGGCCGAGCGCTGCCGCGACCTGGCCGTGCGCGCGGCCGTGCGGCGGCAGGCGGCCGCGCGCGCCGCGGAGGCCGCGTCGTGGGCGCGCCATGTGGCGCTGGAGGAACAGGTGCGGCCGCGCCCGGCCCTTGTCTGTTCTCAGGTGTGGCTGGTTTGCTCGAGCAGGTCTCTGCTCTGCAGTAGGCGGCGCTGGGCCACCTTGGGCGCGTGCTCTGCCGACCCTCGCCGCTGGGCATGCATGCATCCCAGCTGGCTCATGAAACCATATCAGCGAACTGAAGCGGGCGCACCTCGGCTGCTTTTGCAGCGTCGCGAGGCCGCCGAGCGCACTGCCGAGCACACAGCGCGCACGCGCGCGGCCGCCGCGGCCGCGGCCGGCCGCGTGGCAGCCGCGCGTGCAGAGGCGCGCCGCCGCCGTGCCTTCCGCGCGCGCGCCGATGCCGCGCGCCTGGCGGCGGCGGCGGCGGCGGCGGTTGCGGCGCGCGAGGCTCGCTCGGAGCGGCGGCGGCTGGCGGCCGCCGCGGCCGCCGCGTCGGCGGCCGAGCGGCAGGCGGCGCGGTGCGCGCGGCGCGCGCAGCTGGCGCGCTGCGGGCGCGAGCGTGTGGCCGCGGTCGCGCGCAACATCGCCATCGTCAAGCGCGCGCTTGCAGAGGGCCAGGCGTGCAGGCCCCCCTTTTACAAGGAATTTGTGGACATGCACGAGGCTGTGAAGCAAGCGGCGCAGGCGCCACAGCTGCCTTGCTTTCTAGCGAAGCACGGTGAAGCTGCTTGGGAGCCTGGCTGCCGGGCTGCGCAGCGCCACTCATGCTGCAAGCCTCAGCCGCATCTCGCTCCCTTGCTGCTTGTGCACATGTTTGCAGGTCCCAACGCTGGCCGCCGCCCCTCCCAGACCTGACATGCACGGCCTCTCCTCGTGTGAGCGGCACCCGTTCCCGCGACACAGGCAGCTGCAGAGCGTGAGGCTGCGGCGCTGGGTGCGCTGCTGCGGGAGGCAGCGGCAGACAGGAGAGGGTGCGAGGGCCCCGCCACGTCCTTGCTCAACAGCCGTGCAACTCATATAGTTCCCGCAAGCAAACTTTAGGACAGTGCGGTACAGCTCAAAGTGCGCATGAACGCCATGGCATGCGCATGGCTGACTCGCATGTCATGGTGCATGGTTTGGAGCACAGCGTTGACCGCCATGCCGCATCCTGCGCAGAGCAACTGCGGAGCGCCTGCGCCTGCTGCAGAGGCGCGCCGCGGCGGCTCGCGCGTTCAAGCGGCGCGCGCTCGCGGACGCCCGCAAGGCGCTCGTGGCAGGCGCGTCAGCGGCGGGCGCGGCCAGGCCGCTGCAGCTGCCGCCTGCCATAAAGATAGAGCCAAAGCAGCGGGTGCGTGCGGCCTCCCAGCACAGAATAAAGCCCTGTGTACTGTCTTCAGGCGCACGCAGTACCTACCTGGCCGCGGCTGCTGCAGATGCACAGGTGCTCTCGATGACAGGCTGCACCGGCTTTCTAGGATGTTTGTGTGCTGAAGATGGTTGGTCACGCCAAGTGAGACCAACAAGTCGCTTGTCGTCTGTAGCGGGCATGCTGGTACCTTCAGAGGCACTCTCTCCCACCAACACACACGTGCAATGCGTATGGCTTCAAGCGATGTTCGCATGCATGCCCAAGGACAGTCCTGTCGCATCAGGCTGTTGACCACAGCAAGCCCCCGCAGGCAGCGCTGCGGTGGCCGGTGACGCCGCCGGCAACGCCCCGGCCACGCGAGGCGCGCGGCGGGGCAGCCTGGGTCATCTGACAGCAATGCAGTGCTCAAGTGCCGCTTCCTGGCCGCTGCAGCTGTCCTGTTCGCGCATCCGTGCGCGGGGAGGCCAGCCTGCGGCCGTGTGTGTTGCTGGGAGCGTCGGGTGGCCCAGGCGCAGCGTGTTCAGAGAGGAGCAGAGCCAGAGGCCTTCACTTGCGCATGCACAGCCTCCACAGCCTGAGACCCGGCGCCGAGGAGTGCACATGAGTCAGCCGACGTACATGCATGCATTTCGGACACAACTTTGCAAGAACTTGCAGTTCTAGCGTGTTTTCATGCTGACCTGTGCTACATGTTGTGCTACATGTTGTGTACGTTGTTGTGCGGCGGATGTGCTGCTGTGCGGTGCCCGCCTTTTAGGGTCATCATTTTGTTGCCTTGCTCATGCTGTTCGCATTTCAGGAATGTATAAAGTAGCACTGGCAGTACATACTGCGACTTTGTGAGCCCTGTGCGGGAGGTTCACAAAGGACTGGCCATGCGTCACGGCATGTGGCGGCTAGGGGGGTAGCCGGCCTTTGGCAGGGCGACCCCGCTGCCGTGCCGGGCGCCTGGCAGGCCAGCACTGGCCCATGGCGGAGGGGGCCCCTGCATGTTTGTGCTGGTTGCCGGGCTGTGCTGTTGCATGGAACGCCTGCAGGGAACGCCTGGCCGTTCCGCAAGTTGGGCCTCTTGGAAATGGGTTGAATGTAACCTAACATTCAAGTCCTAGCTGTCTCTATATTGCGATGCACTCCACAGCCTTGCTAGAGACAAGCAGGGCCCCATGACGTCCCAAAAACCCGCTCACGAGCGCGCGCGCCTGGGGCTGCTCGCACTGGCTGGCCATGGCCAGCAACGTGCAGACGCAATGCTCAAGCTGCTGCTGACGCGCGGGCTGCCCGCTCTGCGCGCGCTTGCAACCGCTTGGTGGGCTGCCGCTCTGCGGCTGCTGCGGCAGGCGGGAGCAGCATTGCAGCGCTACATTGCGTGCGTGCGCGCCTGGTAAGCAAGCCAACGTAATTCTCAAAGGAAGCTTGCGTGCATAACACGCATCAAGCACAGGACTTATTTCGCTACCTGTCTGGCCGCAACATGCACTCACCAACCCCAGACGCTCGCCTTTTCTCACCTGTTTGGGACACATGCTTGCAAGGCTGGCTGGCGTGGGCGGCGCGGCGGCGGTGTGCGCGGCGGCCGCTAGGGCGCGGGCCGCCCTGCTCACAGCGCTGCGCCACCCGGCGGTGCGCCTAGGGCGCGCCGCGGCCGCGCGCGTGGCGACTGTGCGCCTCCTCTCCACCCAGTCGCCGGCTACGCATTGGGGCGGCGTGCAGATCTCGCTGTTCGGTGGGCTTGTCAGGTCCTCCCCCAAGCCCTGATGCAGCTGCCCAGCAGTCTCGGGTGTGCTTGCAGTAGTCACCACCTCACCGCCCTTCACGTTCACTCCGCGCCACCTCTGCGATGCAGACTATGTTAAGCAGCCCTGATGAAAAATTGCCCAGCACAGGTGACGTACACAGGTGACGTGGTACTGAAACAAGGTACATACTGAACAACATATTTGCCACATCAAATCGCTGACCGTGTCAGGTTGACGACAGGGTAGAGGTTGGCCGCGGCGCCGCTGCGGGCGCGCCGGGTCCCGACAACGGGCAAGGCGCGCTGGCGCTGCCAGTGGATTCTGCACACGCCGCAGACCCTGCGCACGTGCCCAAGGCGCGCGGCGCAGCAGCCGCGCCAGGCCGCCGCGCGAGCGGGGGGGCACACGGCAGCGCGCTTGCGAGCAGCGTGGAGAGCTTCAAGTCCGGCCTGGCCAGCTACGCCAGTCTGGAAGCCGACGCGCTGCCGCCAGTCGCGCCCAGCGGGTGCGCGCGCTGTCAGTTGGCCCATTCCAGGGACTGAGCCGCCTGGGTCGCCCTTGGGCAAGAACGCGGCGGTTGGGCCGCGGCCAGCGGGTGCGGGCACGACAGGAGCGGCCTTATTGTTTTTCTGTTCCGGCACACATGGGCTGCCAGGAGTGAAGGACAGGATGTTGGCACCGACTTTCGCGGATATGGCAGCAAGCTGTCCTGGCACCTGGCTGTGAGTTGAGCTGCAAAACACGTTTGTCACAAAACGCATGCCTGCAGCGACCTTGTCGCACAAACCCGTGAGAGCATTCAGGGTCTGCCTATGGACCAGACGGTCTGTACGCATATCAAGCGGTCTGATGAAGCGTCCTGTATGAGTCTAGACTGGACCGGTCATCCATGCTGCATGTCCTCGGCCACCTTGAGGTGTTGCAGCGGGCGCACGTGACACAGGGGGGTGGCACTGGTGGCCGGCAAGGGCTGGTCGTCGCCGGCGCGGCGCGCTGTGCCAGACCTCGCGCGCACGCCCGCAGCCGCGCAGGGCGGCCGCACGTCACTGCATGTGCGCATGGCAGCAGCCCCCCCTGCACGTTCACGGCGGGCTGTGTGACTCAGCCAGCGCATTCATATCCGGCGAGGTCCGCACGTGGCAGGTCTGTCGGAATGCCTGCATGCGGCCCCACGTCATAAGTCCCCGCACCGCTCGTGGGTCTACGCACCCATGTGACAGTGTTCATGCGCTGCGCGAGGTGCGCGCTCGCAGTGACGCACAGCATGTTGCTGCTGTGCAGTCCGCCAGCGCGTCGTGCGGGCCCGCGGCCTGCCCGGCCGCGCACAGCCCAGAGGTGTGTCGCGCCAGCGCGCCGGCAGCCAACCTGCGCGCGGAGCTGCCGCCCAGCCCGGCGCGCGTGCTGCAGGAGACCACACGGCGCGGCCCCATCTGACCCTCTTAAAAGCCGGACCGCCACCCTCCGCGTGCCCTCCGCGTGTGGCCGTGATGTGCGATACGCCGCCGCCCTTGCAGCCTGTCTGGGACATGTGCCCCCACGCCTGCCAAATGAGCTGGAGCTGATGCTCAGTCCGCGCAAGTCTGTGTGCTGGGCACTGCTCCTGCAGTACTGGCTCATGCGTGGCAGAGCACTGCGGCAGGGCCAACTGCCTGGTCAAGCCGCACGCGCTGCTGGGGCACGGGCCTGCGGCTGCGGCGCTCGCAAAGGCGGCGATTGCGCCGGTGGAGGGCGCCGCGCGCATCCTGGCCGCGGCCACCCTGCAGTCGCCAGGTGGGCCCTGAGGTAGGCGCGCCGCCCGCCTCCTCCTTCACATCCGATTGCACGCGGCCAGGGGGTCACGCGAGCGTGCTGCCCTTGCATGTGTGCGCACTTTGTGCGCAATGCCTGTCTTTGTGAACAGGCTGCGCCTCCATCTTTTAACACCGGTGTGCACGTCCGGGCCGATGCTACGCCCTGATCGACAGGTGGGTCATGCAGAACGCAGACAAAACCCATGTCTTGCCAGCACGCAGCTGCCAGGCGGGCCGGTGCAGGCGTCCAGCCTGCATGTGAAGCAAGGGTCTGGCCCTGAGCTCGCCATCCTCAGATGGGCCTTGTAAAAGTCATCCATAGCCGTCAAATCATAGACTGTTGCATCTTCGCTGCTGTCCTGCTGCTGAAGAGGCACCTACTGCACAAAGGCGTGGCGCCCGCAACACCCGCGAGCCGGCAAGCGGTACCGGCTGCTTGCAGCTCTGGCAGCAAGGTGATAGGACCTGCACCGTGCTGGTCATGCAGGCGAGCCGAGCCCGGACCTGGTGCGCTTCCAGCGGCCGGCGCGGGGAGGGGCGGTACACGTCGGCGCGCCGGAGCCGCTGCTGCTGGCGACCGAAGTGGATGTCGGCGACGCGGGCAGCGCGAGCGGCAGCAGCAGCGGCGGCCGGCGGCTTGACATGCCTTGGCGCTGATGCCATTTGTGGTGGCATGCTGGGCTGGTTTGCATTGTCGTCAAAGGGGTCAGCGGCATTACTGACGTCCAAGCAGCCGCGGTGTCGAGTTCTTCACTGCAGCACCAGTGAGCTGGTACTGTGGTGCCCACTGTGGGTTATGGTGACTCTATGTTAACGCCAGATATGAGGGCCTGCCATGAAAGGCTGGACAGAGTCTATTTCATCATGTGTCGTCCAGCATGCGATGCGATCCGCTCTGGTGAAAAGGC
>JAABUR0100002638.1_pt1 | contig 26798 bp, 35 predicted proteins | sample 5560091 | NCBI WGS metagenome assembly JAABUR01 (sample SAMN10711879, study PRJNA513375) | rock metagenome | isolation source: Antarctica rocks | place: Antarctica: Victoria Land, University Valley sud
CTGGTTGGTCGAACTCAATGGTGGTTGCTGTGTTATCGTACTCCTCAACTGAAACCCATTGCAAATTCGGTGGTAATGCTTGAGACGTAAGTGACATATGAGACTCAAAGAATTGAAAGATAAACAACAACTAGGTGATAAAGGCTAACGAATGAAAATTAATATACTAATATACCAGTCAGATTTCCGAGTAACAGCTCGGCCCAAGGCTGCGATGAAAGCGAGCACGTTGTGAATTCAATAAGCACGATCATGAATCGGTCAAGGCTAACTCACCTCATAAGGGACTAAACCGACTTTCGGTAAGCTCAGATGATATTGGCTTTTACCTTGGCTTTTGCGGATATTCAAAGCCAACTTGGTGGTTTGAACATGAATTTTGCGACTTGTGCCGACCTGGCAGTTGCTTATTAGAGACACCATTACATACCGAAGGCAAACCTGAAGCAGTGATGTAAGGATTGATCAAATGCACCATGTTGTTCAGAAATCTTCGATCGACAAGTCGTCATGAGCCACTAAGGAGGTCAAGTATCTTCGGCACAGGTCATTCTCGACGACCTATCCTCTTGTCGTCGAGTTCGACTTCTAGCGCCATACTTGCATATGTAAGATAGAGTTGCTCAGTGGGTGCTATTATTGTACATAGCCCGAGGGCTGGTACGATACATGCGCAGTCTGGGTAGCCCCGGGCTTAATTGTCCGTCAATGGGCTGGCCTCCCCGAATCGCCGACGAACGAAAATCATTGAAAATGCTCGCAAAGCATGCAAAAAGCAGTCTAATAAAATACTTCAAAGCGAAGATGTTTGTTACGTCGAAAATGCTTGAAGTATGACTCAAGATAGACAGAAATTGAAGGAAGAGAGGCAGCAGCGCCGCGAAGAGACCTAGGAAAAGCGTTATTTAAAGGCACTACAGAAGTGCTACAGAGCTACTAGAATAAGCTCCATAAGGCTGCTCGCATTAAGCTAGCCCAGGGTTTCCAGAAGAAATGGCGCGTTATTTTGAAGCAATTGCTTCAAAATCCTCGTGTATATGAAGAGTAGTTGAATTTTAGTGGTGCATGGTTGAAAGTGGTGCATGGCTGTATAGCACGAAGCAAAGGATGAGCTTAGGGCGGGGTACGGAAAGTGAAGGTGTAGAACGCGCATAGAGTCCTCGCTGGAGCGAGGGGACACACTATGCGCATATTTCTTGATCTTGTCTGCACTGGCGGATGTTTCTCTTGATACAAGAGCTTGCGCTAGTTGTACATCTTTCGTCATGTTACGCTGAATGAACATTTCAGACTACAGTTCAAACATCGGGCCTACCTGTGATAAAAAGATAACGTTTAGAGGTATCTACATATGACAGGTTGATACCCTCAGCATATAAACAAAATACAGTACCTCGTACAGTGATTTCCCTCTATTGGCTGAATGTGATCGCGTTATGCTCAATCCTTGAACTTGCGTTGCAGCAAAACACAGCCTCGATATGGAGTTTGGATATACGTATCCCATTTGTCCATTGCCGGCCGAAGGTCTCAAACCCCACGCCCGATTTCAGTATTGGTCCAGTTATGTCTCGCAGTTGTCCTGCTATGCAGAGAATTATCCTTTTCGATTCCTGCCACATCATCGGTTTCCTGTGGTACAAGATGTCTGAGCCTCCAGCTCAGATACAGTACATAATGAGTGTGTTTCCTTCGGTTTGGGTTAATGGCCACGTTGGTGCGACTGTAATACGCAAGTGGATCTGAACCTTTTTTAATCTATTGGGGAAACTACATCTTCTATTACACCCATGGAGTCTCATATTTCAGCGCCTACTAATCCAAGTGCTATACTTGCAACTCCGCCTCCTAGTATCATCCCAAACATGGTCAATCCAGAGTCTCGAGCTTGGCAGGTCTACGTCACAGCAGCGATATGTGGCATTCTCGTTCTCCTCTTCGACATCATTCAGATATACACAAGATTCTTCATAATGAAGAGGGTTTGGTTTGATGATTGTAAGCTTTTGATCGCCTACTATTTGCCTTTTTGGTTTGACTCTAACTGTTATCAGATGCATCGATAATCTCAACGGTATGGAAATCTCCATAGGCTTCTAAAACTAGCCCTGAGATGAATAACAGCTGGGTGTGTACATGTATATTGGTTTTGCAGTAAACGGTAGGCTTGAAACCACTCCAGTATCAAACACTGGAGCTGAAAGTTTCTCAGAGGTACAGCATGGCTATGGAAGACATCTGTGGGACAATGATCAAAAAACATTTACGAACAAACAACAATCGGTATACTCTCCTTTTCAAATTCCTTACATTTTTGGGGGAATCCTCCTGACATTAGACTTACAGCTCTTCATTATATCAAATTTCTTCTATCCCCCAATAATTTTCTCAGTCAAGCTATCTCTCTTCTTACTTCTCTTGAAGCTATTTTATCCCTTAAGATATGCCATTTACTACGGTATGGCATTCACCTTGTTGTTTTACCTCGCTAGCATGGTTTCTTTTCTTGCACTTTGCATTCCAAAACCCGGCAAGAACTTCCTTGAAACTGCTCAAGAATCTCGTTGCCGAAGATCTGGAAGACTTGAGATAGTACAGGGCGTGGTAGACATTCTAAGCGATTTCTACCTTCTGCTTATTCCCATCCCTACGATTTCACAGCTTTCATTAAGACCAAGACAAAAGATCGGACTGTTGTTAATATTCATGACCGGGCTTCTGTAAGTTCGCTTCGAGCATTTGTGTTTTTCTGAAAGGCTGCTAATCTTGTGAAGCGCGTGTGTAAGCAGTTGTTTGGGCCTATGGTCTCAGTACAAATTCAACCAATCAACAGACACCACTTGGGATGCGATTGATCCGATCATCATGGTGTAAATGATAGCATCCTCCATATACAGGTACAATACTGAACAAGATTAGAATAATCGAAATGAGTGTCGGCATAATCGTTGGATCAATGCTCCTGCTTCCAGCCTTCTTCCGCCATGTAGGAAGCCCCGTCAACGCTTGGTTCGGGACATTTGCCGGCAGGACACATGCCGTCATCTTCACTACCATTTTCGTCACAAGAAGACCTCAATCTGATGTTGGAAATAGGGCAGATGGTAATCTCCCCGTTCATAGGGCTGATAGGGGGCCCGCTAGTAGAGTTTTACCTGCTCGCTCCTAGATAGACTCCTAAAAGCAACAACCAAAATATTAATATGCCCTCATATGACCTCGTATTCCAACATATTTTATACCTCGTCCTTCCCGTACCTCTTGGGAGCTCATTCATTCCCTTCTCCATTGTAGGAGCCAATAGGCTTAGGAAGGAAACAGGCCTATCAGATAATAGAGGTCACCTGACCCACACCTACTCATAGCTACTGCACCTCACTACATTGAAAACACACTCTCTCATTAGTGTATCTGTTGCTGCATCTACATCAACATTCATCTCCCCCTCTCCATCCTGCCCCTCCATCACACTTGAAATCACTTCACATCCCTCCAGTCTTCACCTCCATCTATTTCTTCCTCCTCCCACATCGAGTTTGAACATACGGACGCCAAGAAGAATCATTTGGTGGATTTCAGGGGATATGAACGGGAAATGGATAAGCGCTAAAAAAGGGGGGGAGGTGAGGAGAATTGTCAAGGCATGTAAAAGTCCTGCCTCAACTAGGAAAAATCCAAGCAAAAACGGACAGTCAGGAAATACTCGGCACAGATGTGGAAGGAAGACCCCCAACTAGAAATCCCACCGTCAGAAGAAAAAATCCACTCTACGCCGCAACACCTCCAACCCTAAACTCCCCGACCCAAGAAATCTCCCACATCTCTTCCAGAAAAAACAATCCAAAACATTCGACCGCCCATCCGTCCTTACTCTTGATATTTCCCAATTATGGGAATGGGAAAAGAAAACCCATCCCCTCTAGTCCCTTGAAATTCCCTATCTCAATAACCCCGCTTACCGTCTTCCCCCTCCCTCCCCCTCCCCCTCCCTCCCCTCCCCCCCTCCAACCAGCCACCATCAAAAATCTCATTTCCAATTTTCCAACTTCCTTATTCCTCGAGGCTAAGAATCTACTTCCAGCTGCAACCATACAAACCCCCCCCCCATTCTCACATTCTCAAGCCTCGAAACCCCCCCCCCCCTGCATCCCCTTCGCCAAAGCGCTTCTCCCAAAATACCATCCCCCAACTCTTATCTCATTCGAGCCCATCCATCCATTCCATTTCATTCCATTCCCTGACCACCCTCTACAAATTATTCACATCACCCATCAACCAAAACCCAACTCACCCACCAACAAAACCCAATATATCACCCATCATCACCCACCAACCAAAACCCAAGCGATCAAGACTCGAAATCCGGACCCATATCACATACCGCACGTTTCCCCAAAGCGAAGTTTTCCGACTCCAAAGAAGGCACAGAGGGGGCCGAGCCAACAGTCGTCGCGAGAAGTCGGGTCGTTTATATAAAAGTACGTGAAAGAAAAGAAAAGAGCGAATTTGTTGAGGGTTTATGGGTAAATCCGCAAATTCATACCGATAGCACAGACCTCCTTTTGATTCCCCCCCAAAAATATATGTATATAAAAAAAATTAAACATTAGAAAAGAAGAAAAAAAGGAAGAGAAAAAAAGGTTCTTCAGCTGCAATTTACAGTAATCAAAAAAATTAAAGCCGAGGGCGTGGCGCATCATCCCCGTCAGTCCCGTCGGCCGACATATCTTCTCCGCCTCGCTATGCTTTGCCTTGATTCTTGTAAAGAAGGCCTAAGTTATTGACGGTGTCCAAGGGTACATATAGGGTCCGGGCCCCATGCTTTCTCCTTTCCATCCAGCGCCCGCCGATATATCTTTCTCCGCCTAGCTATGTTTGCCTTGATTAGCGTAAAGATTGACCAAGTTGTTGACGATGTCAAGAGTCAATGTAGGATTCGAGCCTCATGCTTTCTCGTATTCATTCAGCGCCCGTCGAAACATCTTCGCATCGGCAATTCGGGGACCCACCAACTCAGCCATCTACTCGTTCGCCTACTCACCAGCCTACTCGCTCCAAAACATGCTTCCAAACATGCTTCATGCGACGCGTTCGAACACACGTCATTTCGCTCCATGGCCTACTCCATAGTATGCTCCATACATGTTCTACCAAGCTCTCTATCGAACACTCTACATACTTCAAAATACGCGTCGGTCGGGCGCATAACACACGTCAAACAGTGCTTCAAACAATGCTCCCTTCATGGTTCCCTACCAAACACCCTCCATGGCTCCCTCCATGGCTCCCTTCATGACTCCCTACTGAGCACCCTACATAGTCAACAATTCGTTTAAATAGATGGTTAGATAAATATTTAGATGATCAATCAATTGATTTATTTAATGATTTATTCAATAATTAATTCATTGATTTAATGATTTATCTGATAATGATGCTCAAAGCCGAAAATGACCTATTCTATTTGAGCCCGCAGCAACTGAAGTTGCTAAAGTGGCCCGTGGAAGGTTCGATCGGCTACGGCGTATCTCAGATCTGTTGCGGCCCCATACGGCCCCTGTGGCTTTTAGCCACCAAAAGCCATCGGCGCCCAGTTTCCCGAAATGCCGACGTGACATTCATTGGGGCGAGAGAGCGAACACTTAGAGTAGTGATTGAACTAGTACAACTGGCCGCGCAGATTCAAGATTGAGAACTGAATTCTTCAAGAACGCATCAAATGCTTCGAACAATCTTCTTAAGGTTGTAACACATGAAGTCTAGAACTTAGATAGCTCTGGTAGTATGTATAAGAGAATGACGATGGAATGTGCATGGTATATGTGAGTTGTTCTATAACAAGGGAAGCCGAGCTGACCCTAAGCAGCGAGGAAGCCAAACACGCCAAGCACGCCAGTTTCAAATAACCCTGGGCATAACCAAGCGGCATTTGTAATAAAGTGCCTTGTGTTAATTCTATTAAACGTCTTCTTCGAACGAGAACATGACTGTTTGGTTGGATTTTATGGAGATACGGATTGATAAATCCGAGAGGTTTCCACACACTCTAACCTAGAAAGGTTATTTACAGAGAGTATCAGGTTTAGCGTGCTCAAAAGGGCACTAAGATAATTAGTCATAGACAGCGTGCGCGGCAGAAACCCCGTGTGTGCGGAAACCCCGTGCATACGCGTAATCGAACCACCAATTCTACATCGGAGTTTATATACCTCCGTACGGCTTAACCTTTTACTCCGACCCCGATGCTGCATTATGACTATCTCACGATGCCTGTTGATATCCAGATTCTCAATATAAAGACTCACCTCTTCTTCGTCTGCTCTACCAACCTCGCCATCTACTACACCAGTGTTGAGCAACAAATCACAAATCCCCAAAATGCCCCCCCCAACCACCATCATCTTCGGCCCTACCGGCGGCGTCGCCTCCGCCGCGGCCCGCAGCGCCCAAGAGCACGGAGCGAAAGTCATTCTCGCGATGCGCGACCCCCTCAAACCCATCCCCGGCTTCAGCCCTGAACAAGAAAAAGAAGCTGGCTTCACCCGGGTCCAAGCCGACCTCACGAAGCCCGACACCGTCGGCGCCGCAGCGCATCAAACCGGCGCAAAGCGCGCATTCATCTACCTCGCCCACGGCGTCTCCGACCACATGAAGTCCACCATCACGGCCCTCAAAGCCGCGGGCGTCGACTTCGTCGTCTTCCTGAGCAGCTTCAGCGTGAGCTTGAGCGAGGGGGGCGACATTAGCAAGATCCTGCCGCGCGATATAATACCGTATGAGCACGGGCACGTCGAGCTCGTTCTCGCCGAGATCTTCGGCGCGGACGGCTATATAGCGGTGCGGCCGGCGTTTTACGCGAGCAATGCGGTGAGGTGGAAGGCGGGCATCAGCAGCGGGGAGTTAAAGCTTGTGTCGCCGGACGCGGAGGTCGATTTTATCTCCCCGGAGGACATCGGGCGGGTGTGTGGGGCGCTGCTGGCGCGAGGCCCACAGGCTGGGCAGGGGTTTGTGAACCTTTGTGGGCCGGACCTGGTTTCGCAACGGGAGGCGGTGGGGGTTATAGCCAGGGCTGTGGGGCGGGAGGTACAGGTTGTGAGTCCGGGGGAGGAGGAGGGGGTGCAGATGATGATTGCGGAGCAGGGTATGCCAGAAGCTGCGGCAAGGTACATGGTTAGATTGTTGAAGGGACTGGGGGATGGAGAGGAGGTGTGGTATGAAAGGGCGGTTTACGAGGAGGCAAGGGAGAATGTGAGGAAGCTTGCAGGGAGGGAGCCGATGCGGTTGGGGGAGTGGGTGGAGGAGAATAAGGGGTTGTTTGCCTAGGTGGTAAGGGAATGTGTCGACTGAGCGAATAGCAGCACGAGGAGCAACAATGACTAATAAAATGCACAACTTCATGCCGATCTCCACGAAAGCCTCAATGCCTGACAGACAGCGCCTGAAAAGACCTCCAGGCAGAATACCCAAGCACAGATGGCGCTTTCATCCTCCTTCCCCTTTTGTTTCCCCCTCCCTCCTCAAAACCCCTCCACTCACCCCCTTCCTTCGAACATCCTCCAGATCCAACCCCTCTCCCCCCTCCCCCAATTTCTCCACCGCCCTCTCCAGATCCCTCTCGTCATCCAACACCGTCGCTCCCCTCGCGGTACTTGAGTAACTCATCTCAATAACCCCCTTCCCATTCTCCCCCTCCATATCCCCACCCCCGTCTACGGATGCTTTTTGAAGTGTTATCCGCGATTCAATTTTGATTGTCCTGGCAAGCACGGTGACAATCTCGCGTCTAACGAACGGCAAGAGAGTAAGTTCAGAGGACATCAGAATCTCAAAGCTTGTAGATCCTACCTACGTTTTGTGCCGCAGTTGGCGCTAGCCTCAACTAGGCTAGCGGGCAGTGTAATGGCACTGCAACTACTTTCGGGTTAGTTTTTAGTGTGTTATGTTCCTAATTAGGAACTATGTTCCCAATTGGACGACTCCTCCTCCTGCTCCTACTATTGCTCCTACTGCAGCTTCTATTGCTTCAACAGAACTACAGTAGGAAGCTACGAAGGGAGGGAGCAGGTGAAACCTAGCGCGCAGGCAGATGCGGTGCGGATCAAAGTCGAAGAAGAGGCTGAAAGTGTGGCCAAGACAGTTGCAGAGTTCCCCGACCTACATGTGGATACGACGAATCTAAACCCCCAGGATCAAATATCCGAAATAGAGATAAACGACGAGGTACGGATATCGAGGTCAGGACGCTCAGTAATAAAACCTCAAAGCATAATGGAATCATATCTGAAGGGTTTATAATTTGCAGAGGTGTTAAGGGCCAGAGAACAGCGTCGGGAAATGAGGCGAAGTTTTCCACAGATAGTGACAGCGGCTCCGGTTCAGAGTCATTACAAAGCGACTACACGGACGAAGATATGGACAGCTCATCAGAATTTGACGACGAGGAGATCTACGAAAGCTTGATTCCGACCACCCTTAAGGACACAGAAAAGAACCTGAAACCCATTTTTTTTACGGACCAACAGCGCTTGAACCAGGAGGAGCTAGATATCCGCCTGCTGCTGGATCTGGACCCTAACAACTTTCATACCGATATAGACCTAGACGACATAGAAACGCTTCGAAAGGGCCCTGATTTTGTTGTGCCAGGCGCGCCTTTTTTGGTGCAGAAGCCCCATACCTTAGGATTCCTCCTCGCATAAATTACGATGCCCTGCCATTACAAGCGGTGGGGACCATGGAGAAAGAGATGGCTCTTGACGGAAAGCGACTAGCTGATTTGCGTCTTGTGTTTCTCAATGCTAACCCTACGTCAGTGGGTTCTGCTTAGGGTTAGGGTGGAACAATGGGTGAAGCACTGGATGGAACACTAGATGAGATACTGGATGGGACACTGGATGGAGCATATATGGAGCTCTTGTTGAAGCACTGGATGGGACACTGGATGAAGCACTGAATGAAGCACCGAATGAAATATTCACAGTGTGGGGTATCATCAACATTGATCAGATATCTTGGGGATTTCATTTCAAATTTGGCGTGCATCTCGCCACTAAAATCCAATCGTGTTCAGGGAATCTATAAAGGTCCGATACCTGAGGGTTTGCTACCTCATGCTGAGGTAGTCTTTCCCGCTGTGAAATATCCTGACCAAGGAAGTAAAAGCTTTTCGTAACGGCATCATCAGGTTCTTGAGTGAAATATAGATTTTTCCCCTTAACAAACTATGAAGAAATATTCCGTTATTGACATACAAAACAACTTGAAAATCTTCAGAATCTTGTTCGTTTGAATTGAGAGTTCTTTTATGCCAGAATGTCCAAGGTAACCGTACTACTTACTGCCTGGACTGGCCGCCTTTACGAATCCCCGGATTCATCCATCCCCAAAAGGTATCCTAATCCCAGCAGCACAAGTTCCTCAGTCATGCAGGGTACCAACACTTCCCGCCCCCACGGGCCCCCTCTGAGCATCCCTGACCGTGAAGGAAAGAGAATAATAATGCGGATCAGGAAACAGCATATACTCCAACAGACCCCTTAGAACCGTCTGCACGACCCCATACGTCATCAACGTGACCTTGCTACCCTGCGGCGACATGACATGCCAGCTCGTGAGCGACACCTTGCAATTGACATCCGGAAGCGGATCGCTCATGTATGGGTTGTCAGAAGGCTCTAACGGGCCATCGCCGTGTCGGCGAATGTCATCTAGGGCACGTGTTGAAGTGGAGAGGAGGCATGTGCCTAGGTCGCCGGGCGGGATGGGTTGGTAGCGGTGTGGATGTATCAATAGGGAGACGGTGCTGTCGACGATGGGGTAGAATATTGATTCGGAGAAAGGTGACGGGTTCGGAATGGCGAGGTTGGACGTGGGAGAGTTGTTACTGGCAGAGTTTGCAGGTGGGGGGGACAGCATCAGTCCGAGTGCATTCGACGTGGATGCGGGTGCTGCAAAGGTAATATCCAAGTATTGGAGTAGGAACAGGGAATAAAGCCTGAGCTTGTTCATTTCGAGTTTTGAAGAGCGTTGAAATCTAATATCTTGGGTTTATTAGAGCCATAGGAACAAAAGGAACAAAAGGAACAGTAGAAGCAGTGGAAGCAATGATATTGCACTGCTCACCTAGCCTGACCAAATTGGCGCGAATATCTTTCTGCTAAGAAACACAGCTTTATGCAACATCGGAATTGGTTTCGCAGGGTTAATGGTAGTCAATGAAGAACCGCACTCAATAAGAATCAGCGCCCGCATAGATGTGAAGAATCGTGCCGTGCTCAGTGGACGGGAAAAGCATAAAGCGACGACCGAGTACGGAGCTGGCGACATGCGCCGCTGAAAGCCGCTATTGCACCCGTGGTGCATGTCGAACGTATGCCATGTTCTTTTCAACGATAGGCCATTTTTGTAGCTTTATCTTGCTCTAACGCCTTGAACGCCTCATTACCACACATTTACCAATTTTGATTTCATCAACCATCTCATACTCCTCCCCCTCTTCTTCTTCTTCTTCTTCTGCTTCTTCTTCTTCTTCAGCCTCTCGATCATTCGATTCGTCTTCAAATTCTGGTTGCCTTCGCAAGTGTTCGGAATATTTGAGGACGGATTGGATGTTCTGCTCTTGAGGTTTGGTATGTGGGCATGATTCGATCGCATTGACTAGCAACATATCGATATAGGCGATAATCATTGATTGTTCGGTAAGCAAATTAAGCGGCCAAGACACAAAAGATCTCTTCTCCTTAGAAGGAAAAGGAGCGAGATTTTTACGAAGTACTGTTAGGGCACTATCTCAAAAACACTTCTGTTAGCCTGGCTCTTTGTTGCTTCATGGACAGCTGCCATGTATACCAGTAACTGAGTCATGTCCATAGTAGCGGACCCGTCAGGTTTCGCTTCCATGATAAGAGGAATATCACCCGTATTGCTCTTGCCGACAAAAGAGCCCAATGCCCGATCTGCTCCGCCCTTAACTACCTTAATATCGCCTGTGTCTTCTGTGCAATACGCTGCCACCGGGTTTGCCTCAAGACATTGCATATACTAAGTTGACCTTCAGGCGCTGTCTCAATCGTCTCGGCGTTTGAGAGAACCCATAGTATGAACTTATCTCATAGTTGAAGCAGTTGACAGACCATCTGTGGAATACATCGTAAATATTGCGACTTGAAGATACGGACCATACCCCGGATTTTCCCAGATCGATTCAGGTAGTATAGAGAGTGCTGCTCCAAATACATGCAGTAATGGACTTGAATTGATGATGGTTGCGTCTGGGAAGACCTTGCCTTCTGTGTAGCATAATCACGAAAGTCATGGAGACTGCTTCTACCACACCAAGCTTGAAGAAATATTTCCAAGGCCGTCACGTCGGTGGTTTCCGCTACCGAATCTTGAAATATACTTCAAACTGTACATGTTGGTAAGACATTACATATTGAGAGACTCGAACTGCAGTGAAATCTGCTCATCGGATTGATCTTTCACTGGCTGCTTCTCACAATCCGTTTCCGCTGAAGGTTGGCCTGCAGCTTTATCATCCTGGGGTCGCTTTTATTTAGACGCTCGAGTATAACCGAGATCTTAACCATCCTTGGATGGTTCTCGTCAAATTGTTTCTCCTTTGAACACAAACCCCGTTTGTAGCATTTTTCAGCCGATTCCAAATTTCCCTGCACCTCAGCATAGTTTCCATATACGATACCAAGTAATTCGTAGGCCTGCAAGAACTTTGGGTGGCTCGTCCCCAGGGTCTCGGCTGTGGAATCACAAACTCGTTTAAAGAGATCTGCATTGAGTGTAGCCGGGTGATCGTTGCCAAAGTCTTGTTCCCAAACGGCCAAGAGGGCTCCGGGCCTGATCAAAAATCCCTAGACTGTCGTAATAGCTTTCGAGATTCGTCATGGTAGTCAAAACATCTCGATCGTCGATGTTCTTCCAAACCAGCCAGAGCATTCTCATAAAGTTTCCTGGCTTCGTCATAGCGGCCTTGCGAATTGCATGTCAGACCAAGATTGTTCGTCACATTGAAGCAATCACTATAGCCACGCGTGTCTTCAACACCTGTCAGTGCACACTTGTAAAGAGCTTCGGCTTACAAAGATCGGTGGACTAGTACAGTCATATGACTGACATGCCCCATCTCGGAAAACGATCGTACTAGGTTGCCTAGGTACCTTAAGGTACAGTTCCTTCCTGCAGCGAGCTGGGCATTGCTTGAGCGTTGCCGGGCTTGTTCAGGTATAGCTAGCTGGCTTACGCCCTCATACAAATAATCCTTGTTAAGAGGCTTTTTGGCCATGTACTTTGTTCATGTGTGATGTGTGACAACAAATTGTGTTGACACAAAACTTAGACACGGCGATCTTCCCCATGACCCCCTTTGGCATCTGTAGAGACAACCTCCGAACACCGACCATCGGCCCTTTCAACTCCGACCCACCACACCTCGCTTACAGCGGCCCGTCCCGCACCACTACGTCACCTGGCAAAAGATGGCTGCACGTCGCCCATCCCCACTCACCGACCGCGACGCGCAGGACCCCAACATCAACCCAACCTTGCCCCACTTGCCTTCCAGAATGGCTACAGCCAACCCCGCCACGGCATCTATTGCTCAGCCTTCTGGTAACGCCCAACAAGCACGCGTTGATGACGAGACGTTTGAAGCAGCAGAGGAGGATAATGCTGGTGTTGATCCCGGTAAGTTTGTTGCTCCCACAACCCCCTGCACTCACCTCACCTCACCTCCACCCACCCACAATCACAACCCACCAAATTCTCTAACACCATTTCCACCCCCCCCCCCAACAGCCAGCAACCCCGACCACCCCCCCCACCTCCGCGAAATCTCCTCCCTCGCCTCCTGGACCGTCAGCACTTACAAACCCGGCTGCGGCGTCGACGCCCTGCGCTCCCCCTCCCCGTCCCAATTCTGGCAGTCCGACGGGCCCCAACCCCACCTCCTCACCATCCACTTCTTCAAGCTGGTCAAAATCGTCAAACTGCGCGTCTACCTCGACTTCGAGCTCGACGAGTCCTACACCCCGACGCGCATGCTGTTTTTCGCGGGCTCGGGCATGCACGACCTGACCGAGTTTGCCGAGTGGCAGGGCGAAGGGCCGAGGGGGTGGCAGGATATTGAGTTGGTGACTGGGGTGGTGGATGCGGAGGGGGCGGGGGTGTTGAGGTGTTTTTTGCTGCAGATTAGGGTTTGTGAGAATCATCAGAATGGGAAGGATACGCATGTGCGTGGGGTGCAGATTTTTGCGAGGGATGAGAGGGTTAAGGGGAGGAGGGCGGAAGGGACCACCACGGCGGCGGGTGGGCTACAGCAGGAGTTTGTGGGGTTGGAGGAACCGGATTGGATGGGTGAACCGGAGTTGAGGTAGGTGAGGTGAGGGGGATGTCATCATGGCATACTGGACCAGTTCCGACATAACAGAGGATACGTTGCAATGTTGCGCTCGGCAGATCAGGATGACACACAAAAGGTAAGCATATCTTATGATACTGTTTTGAGTTGTCCTGAACTGAGCTAATCCTCTCATCATGACAGAATTCTCGTCAACTCTTTTGCTACAGCATCCCCTACTTCACCGGTACTCGCTTTCCCGCCAATGTCCTTTGTCCGCACGCCATTTTCGATCGTCTTTCTTACGGCTTCCTCGACCGCCTTCGCTTCCTTTGGGAGGTTCAATGAATACTGGAGAAGCATCGCGATGGATAGAATAGCTGCCACGGGGTTGACTAGACCTTTCCCTGAAATGTCTGGTGCCGATCCTGTATTTCCAGTTAGCAGATAGCTTGTACAGTTGGTCTAGAAAACTCACCATGAATCGGCTCATAGATTCCATTGACCTTGCTCTTCCCATCTGGAATCCCACTCAAGCTCGCACTTGGCAATAAGCCTAAGCTCCCGGGGATAACACTTGCCTCGTCACTTATTATATCCCCGAATAAATTGCTGGTGACAATAATCCCATTCAACGCCCTTGGGTCCTTGACCATCAACATGGCCGCCGAATCAATAAGATGGTGTCCCAACTTCAACTGCGGAAACTCCTTTTCCATAATCTCCGTCACCACCTTTCTCCACAGCCTACTCGTCGCCAGTACGTTCGCCTTATCCAAACTCCACACCGGCATCGGCGGATCCGACTGCAACGCGAGATGCCCCGCCAGCCTCGTAATTCTCTCAATCTCCGTGCGCGAATAAGCCTCGGTGTCCCAGGCGTGGCCATCGCCGTCGTCTTCTTTGCGTTCACCGAAATAGATGCCTCCCGTCAGCTCACGGATGATGGTGAAGTCGACGCCACGGCAGACGTCGGCTTTGAGAGGCGAGATTTCGACAAGCGAGTCGGACGCGAAGTTGCAGGGCCGGAGGTTACCGAAGGTGTTCATTTCTTTGCGGAGCTTGAGGAGGCCTTGTTCTGGGCGGACTTTGCCTGTGCCCCATTTCGGCCCTCCGATGGCCCCGAGTATGACGGCATCGGCGTTTTTGGCCGCTGAGAGGGCTTCATCGATTAGTGGGGACCCGGTGGCGTCGATTGAAGCCTGGGAAGAGTTGTCAGTTGGGGTGGGGTTGTTGCTTGGATGTTGAGGCAGCATACTTACGCCGCCGAGCAGGTGTTCTTGGAATTCGAATTTGATATCTGGTCTCTGCTTTTCGAGGACTCTTAATACCTGTACTGGTCATTTAGTCAATTTTGTAGGTTTGGGTGTACAAGTTGAAGTACCTTGAGCGCTTCTGCTGTGACCTTCAACTGGATTAGCTTTCAACTTAGTAATGCAAGCCATTTCCACATCTCTCTCACCTCCGGACCGCAATGGTCTCCAGCAAGGACGACGATCTTGTGACTCGCCATGTGTGAGGAAACAAAGAATATTCAGAACTTTTCGGGCTTCATGAATAAAGAAACCGTTTGACTCCACCAAAAATAAAGTTCCCTCAAAAATGGCGGGGCAAATCCGAGACCGTTATCGGAGTACTGTATCTGTATTCTATCTGGAGCCCCCCGTAACCCAACCCCCTATCCTAGCCTAATCCTCTAGGGGTTTCAAGCCGCCGACCAGCGCGCGTGCTACGCGCCGGAACTTCCAACTACTTGTACAACCTCTTTTTTCACTGTCGCTGCTACCTGACCTTGCTTAATACGGCCCAGGCAAACCAACTAAAACTTCGACCTCTTTATCTTGAGTAAGAATGGAAATGCTCGTCACAACCAGACAATGAATCTCTAGCCCCGTGCTACTCAAATCACATGGCTAAATCTGGGCCTCTTGCGACAAAGGGTTACAGGGGTCGCGGTGTTCCGTCCGCGTTGTTTCACCAATCATGTGCTACAGATGCTGACTGGTCGTTATTGATTTGTACTTGAACGGTGGCATTGAAACAATGACCAACTGTTCAATCGTTCAGCCTACCTACAATGAATACTTGAAGTTTAATACGCCTCAAATTTCTTATCCTCCTCCTCTTCTTCTTCTTCTTTCTCTATCATACTCTTCCTCAATCTCCACCAACATTCTCTTCAGACACAATCTAAATCTGCATCTACAGCTTTCCTTGACCTAGCAGGTTCTGGTCATCACCCTCATTCGTCTACAAAACACAAGCTCTACGCTACTAAAACTACACCGTAACATCATGCATTTCTCTCTCGCGGCACTGGTCTTCGCGACCTCAGCCCTCGCTCACATGCAACTCGTCTACCCTCCTCCCTTCGGTGCGGCCAACAATCCCCATCTCACGGATGCCGCCGATGAGCGCCTCCAGTTCCCCTACGACTGCTGCGGCCGTAAAGACATCTACCCCTGCCGTGGCTACCTCAAGCAGCTGGGCACCCCCCAAGGTGCACCAGTAGCCACCTGGGCCGCCGGAAGCAAACAAAACTTCAACATGACCGGCATCGGCAACCACTACGGCGGGTCCTGCCAAGTCGGTTTCTCCGTCGACAAAGGCAAAACCTTCCAAGTCGCCACTTCCTGGGAGGGCAACTGCCCCCACCGAAAGGGCGGTCAAGACACCAGCCTGCAAAACTTCGACTTCAACATCCCAGCCGATATCCCAACCGGCGACGTCATCTTCGCGTGGACCTGGTTCAACCGCGAGCAGGAATTCAACATGAACTGCGCTGCCATCACCATCACCCCCAGCGACGGCACCGCCTCTGCCCCTGCCCCGTCGGCCGTAGCCTCCAACTTGGCCGCTGCGAGCCCCAGCCAAGCACCCAACCTGCGCTACAGCCGCGCTCTTTCCGACCGCGCTGCTACGGGACCCGTACCGTACGCCCAGCGTCCAGATTTCCTAGTCGCCGACACCGACAATGGCTGCACGACCGTACGTGGAGTCGCCGAGGTCAAATACCCCAACCCCGGCCCGAACGTGGTGATGGGAGATGGCGAGTACCCGCTTGCGCTGCCGACGCCTGCTGAGAAGTGTGGCTACTAGGAGCGTGGCTACGCTGCCAAGCGTTTCCGACACAAGAGTGGTCCTAGGGATTCGGGTTCTTTTCACGGTTTCATGTAGCACAAATTGAATGTATTTCTTCTTCACTTCTGTATGTATTTTCTCCAGTTAGCCTGTTTCGGCAGTCTTTAAGGCTTCACGGACTTGACGTCTTATTTCCTTGTGTTTGGGAAGTGTCTCATCTGGCAGCATGCAATTTACTTTCGGTGGAATAAGATTCTGTATTGTAAAAAAAAATTCACATGAGAAGGATTACCTACAGTATGACCTGTAGTAGGTAGCAGTTGTGAATGAACTTCGCTGAGCGCCAAAGAAGAAGTCCGAATACGATAAAAGCTAACCTATTCCGCACTCGACCTAGAGCACCGTCACTGGCAAAAGATACGCTTGTACATATCTGCACCACTCTAGAGTCTACCTACTAAACCCCCACGCATGCATAACCCCCTCTCTCTTCTCTCTCCACTCACCAAACCCCCCTTTTGGAACCCAACCCGCAGATGAAAGCCTCTAGAGCCCTCCTCTCTTCCAGCTCCTCAAAAGCTCTCTTTGCAATTGTGGCTCTCGCATCGTTTTTCGGCTTTCCCAAGTGTGTGGCCTTTTCAGCTACGGTTTGGGGAATCGAACTGTTAGGGTTAACTGAGATTCACGAAAATGTTCGAGCCCGATTGCCGGATGGGGTGGCGGTTACTATCTGCGAAGTGTTGGAAAAGGCGTGTGGAGATTTGTTTCGCGTTGGGGGGTTTTGTGTGTTAGGTGGAGGGGGGAGGAGAGGGGCCTGGACAAAGGGAAGCGGGCGTAATATTCACGGGAAAGGTTGCGATTTCGATAGTTAAGGGGTGGAGATTCTGTCTGCGAAATAGTCGGTATTTGGTGCATGAGGGGGCAAAAAGGAGCATTTGTGACTTGTGTCTTTGATTGGAACTACGGTAGGAAGCTACGAATGTTGGAAATAGGGGAGTTGGTGACCTCCGCTTCATAGGGCTAGTAGGGCTAGGGCCCGCTAGTCCTAGATAGCCTCCTAACAGCAACAACCAAAATATCAATATGCCCCCATATGACCTCGTATTCCAACAATTCCTGTCTGCATGGATCCTTCTTCTTTCGTTCCTTACGGTTGCATGCCGAAGGAGGAATCTTGCTTCCTGCTTCCCCAATAGGATCTATGGGCGCTATCAAGGCTGTACGGCACGTGCAACCGTGATCTTGGTATTACAACAACCTTTTATAGACCCTAATATCGAGAAATTTTCTTGGGTTTGACGTGTGGTGCCCAAAATTACGATAATCAGTTGGTATCGCTTTCTCAGTGGCGTCCTAGACTTGTGCCGACCCGCTTGTCTTCCAGACTTTTGTTAAAACCCCTTGCGTTTCTTCTAAGATTCTCAGCCATCAGGATCCCGCCCCAGCTGACTTTGACGCTGCTAGCAGTCACCTCGCTAGCTTTCATAGCCCACGGGATGCCTCACGAAGGGCTCGGTCGTCAACGTCCTTGCGCCTTCCAAACGTGACGACAACTACCAACTATGTCGTTTACCCCAAGAACCCCACAAACAAGGACCAAGCGACGGCAACCACCACTCTATTGAAATGCGTCGTCTTCGATCCGACACAGATCTATATCTCTAGCACCAGCAAAGGGACATAGTTCTATGCTGCTCCCTCAACTCCTGACAATGCTCAGAAAGTCCAAGCCGATTCGAATTCAAGGAAGTGCAGCCACCTTCGATCCAAAGGGGTTCCACGTACTGATAGGCCTAGGTCGGTGCAGTTGTTCGAGAGTGCACATCAAAGTGCGCCGATCCAACAGGTTCTGATGATCAAGGCGTCACCTTTAAACCAAGATACTCGGAAGACAGTACCAACTACGAAGTGAGACGTAGTGGTAGGTTGAGTCGTGGATCTCGCGAGACGATCAAGTCTAAAATTCTGATAATTGCATAAAAGTGTGATTTCTACGTAGAAAGTTATATACATTCTGTGCGAAGGGCGGAACATAGTCGCGTTAGTGTTAATCGAATCGATGAGCTGTGTAATATCACTGCTTCTACTACTGTTTACACTTCCCCTACTTCTATTGCTTCTATTGCTTCACCAATGAATAATCCATTCAACTCATGAGTGGCGATTTATTAATTTCAAAACATGTTTTCTTTCCTTCTCTTTCTCTCTCGTCTTCTTTCCCCGTCTTCTCTCCCTTCCTCTCTTTCGCTCACCAACCCGTTGGCGAGGGTGTGAAGACTCTATGTCGAGTCAGTATGACTGAGGGTTATCGGCCAAGCGAAATGGCCTTCAAGCTCTCCCGAACGAAGCATGGGTCAAATTAGAAGGCGCAGCCAATCTAACATACCAGCAGGCCTTTGTCGGGAACAGTGGGCTATATAAGCTGGCCACCAGCCAGTTTCAACCCTCATCCCTTTGAATTCGGCCAGAAACTTTCTTTCGTTTCATTCATTCACTTCATATATACTCGGTCGCTTTATATAGAGGGATTTCTTGACACTTCTGAATAGTCTCTGAGGCTGATGTTTGCCTAGGGGGCGGCCTGAGGAGCTGGGTAAGTCCAAACGATGTTAAGATGACGAGCGTAACAGAACATTTCTAATTCCAAGAGATTTCTCCAAGTACATATGTCGATTGTTACATTCCCAGAAAGAGCCCTCAGGAATTGATCAAGGTCTTCGCCAGTAGTCCACTTTGACACTTCGCATGGTCGCAATTATACCAACCTCAAATTCTCTAATCGATTCCGACAATTCTCCCGAGAAGGTGTGCTCGCAGGCTCAGCGCATCGATGATGTTGCTTTGCACACAAACGATTTGTTGATTAAGTGCATCTACGAATATCACCATTGTTATTCCCAACCAAAGTGCCTTATGTCTCATACCAGGATAATTGGGGCAATTGAGCAGCTTCATAAGCTTGAAGCCAGTAGTAGTCTGCGTCTTTGTAGCCCCTGTAGGTTAGCGTCATCACGAAGACGCTGGTCGATAGCTGGTCGAAAAGCAACGTATTTGTGACTTCGACACAACTCGCTCACAGACACCCAAGAGCTTCACGCACCTCACTCATGATACGCATCCGCTGAGCAGTCTCAGTGGTTCCTCCGAGGACTAAGCCGGCGATGTCTCTTAGCGGACTCGCTTTCCTCATGGCGCGGGTCACCACTTCCTTGACCTGATAATCTGGTACCTTAAAGCCGCCCAATGACAAGGTCAGTTGGACCCGTCTGACGTTAGGCAACAGTTTCACCACAGCCTCGAAAGCCTGTCGCACCTTTTCGTCGTCGCTGTGGGCAAATGGGCCCGGAGTGCGCCTCAGGAACAGGCTCATCACGAGTCCTATACTACTAATAAGGCTCCTGGCCCCGGCAGATAAGGTGTCTCGAAGCGTAGCGTTGACCAGAGCAACATCGACATAGTTCGGGAAGTGGAAAGAGAAGGACGAATAGAAAATTTCCAAAGCTTCGTCAGAGACTTGGCGGTTCACACGGAAAAGGCGAGTAGACTTCTCCGTGCCCCAGTAGGCTGTTGAATACCGGTCCGGCTCTTGGTGGTGCATGAAGCAGATATCGGTGGGGTTGACGGTGGAACCAGTGTTAGGGTGAAGTAGGGCATAGTAGTAGATCGAGTCACGAATCTCGCGAGGAAGCTTCAGAAAAGAGAATGGTTCGGAGGGGACTGAGGAAGCAGCGCCCGGCTCAGCTGGGCAGAGACCGAGAGCTTCTTCGTTTTCGATAAACTCCATATTTGAAGGTATGATCTGTATGTAGAAGCACTGGGTCGGTGGTGGACTTTAGCTACAGTGTCATTCGTTACTCGCATGTGGGGGGTGTAGAAAGTCTACCTATGTATATTCTATGGACCCTGGTTGTTCCCCGATCTTTGTTGATGTTTTTTCATGTTTGAATTGTCGAGAAGTTCATAATAAACCGTCGGCGAATTAATCAATAGTCAATGAAATTCGATTACCTCATACATCATATACCCCTTTGACTCGGTAGGTATAACGTATCTAGCCCAGGGTATCTTCTATGTTTCGTCTGATAGAGTGAGTGATAGGCTGACATTGTGCGACTACTGTAGTTAGCAGTGCCCCCATACTTAAGGCAGCACTCTTGGCGGTGTGATAGTAAAATGTGTCGAGCATGTCTTTATCAGTGGAAATTTACTATACAAAATATTCAAAATAACTTCACACATCCCTCCCTCCTATCCCGACAACCCATTCATCATTTCTACACCACCCTCCTCCCCTAACTCACGTCTTCTTCAAACATAACGCGACCCATCCCAGCACTCTATATGCCACCACAATAGCCACCAAAATGCCCACCCATTCCCCCGTCTTGCCAGTTTTGTAACCATACGTCGCCAGTACTCCTTTTCCATCTATAGCGCATTGATGGGCCAGGGCGGTCTGGTACATGCAGGTGCAGGGAGGAGGGCCGCAGGAGTAGGTGCGAGAGGCAAATTCGTTGACCATCATGCCTTGGAAGACGTAGGTTTGCTGATTTGGGAGTACAGGGTTAGTGTGGGCTGTTGTGTGGCAGGAAGTGCTTTCCGGAAGAAGGCAGCAGAGCTGTGGGGTTGATGATTCGAAAGATGAGAATGGAGACTTACGTAGTCGATATAATGGAATACATATCGCCAGAACGGATTGAGGATCTTTGGAGAAACCAAGAACCCACCGACACTCATCCACAAACCATTCGCAAATGCGATGAGGGCCAGAGCAACAACAAAGTTCGGAAATAACGAAGACATGAAAATAACGAGGGATTCCCCTGCAAGAAGATCGAGGAAGAGCCACATCAGATACTTGTAAAAAGCAGAAGCGTCAGGGCGGAAGTTTGTAAGGAAATACGTTATTAGCGAGAAAACAACCGAGATGAGGACTGTGATCTGTAAGCAGAGTAATTCGGTAATGATCAGGGGACAGGTACGGACATAGATAGGGTATGCCAATGAGGAAGTTGGCGAGCATGAATGCTGTGGCGCCGTAGAGGCCATTGGCCCGCTCTTTGATGAAAGTTGCGCGGTCTTCGAGGAAAGCAGGGACGTAGGCGACGGCCATGAAGGACATGAAGGCGGAGCCGAAGAACTATGGGTCGGTGAGTTGTGACGTCTTTTCAGTCTAGCCCAGGTGATGGGGGCTGGCAACGACGTACGATGGCATTGGTAAAAGGTCCGATGGATGTTTGATTCGGGGGCAAGCGAAGCCATACGGTTCCCATCAGGATTGCAAGACCTGAAGGAATCAGCCTTCTGCTTCTGAATTTGAGGGGCAGACATACCAATATACATGGCAAGGCGGATACCGTATACCACCACATCTCTATAGCTCTTGATAAACGATCTGTAAAGAAGCGCAATGACAACTGCAATAAAGGTACTACGAGAAGTGGATAATTCGAGGAGGGATCCAGGCCTATCTTTCTCCGTCACTGTTGTTGAAGCTGCTACAGCTATATCCACGGCTTCTGGCGAACCCTGCCAGTTTACCTGCAGTTTCAAGATCCGCTCTTGGGCATCGTCATTTCCTTGAGCAAAATCGGAACTTGTGAGGTCGAGAAGGAATTCAGCAGGATTCGTATGATTCGGTATCGCAGCGCCCATGGACTCGAAATAAGGCCAAACCTCTGGTAAAGGACCATTGTAGCATACTCTACCGGAGGACAGTAATACGAGCTGATTAAAGAGTTCGAATGTCGACGTCGATGGTTGATGTATGCTAGCAATTACGATCAACTGCGCACCAGAATTAGTAGCTACACTCTTTTTCTAATATGGTACGCACATTGTGTTTTCTAACAATCGTCTTCAGATACTTGATAACCTCGAAGCTTGCCGTAGAGTCCAAACCGCTCGTTGGCTCGTCGAGGAAAAGGATCTTTGGGGCTGTAATAAGGCTACAAGCTATGCTCAAGCGTCGTTTCTGACCTCCGCTTATACCTTTGCGAAGCGGTGTTCCGATGATGCTATAAGCTTGATTGCAAAGACCGACAGCAGCGATCAGCTCGTCTACTCGTCGCATACGTTCATGGGTGGAAACGGAGCTTAGGAGCCATAAGTAATGTCTATATGAACGATCTGGTATATTACCTTGGAAGAGATAGCCGAGCAGCAAAGTCCAGTGTCTCTCGAACTGTCAAGGACCCGATGAGAGCGTCTTCTTGCTCCACGTAAGAGCTTACACCCCGCAAAGTCTGAGCAGATACTTCCACTCCGTTTATTGAGATGGTTCCTCTCATCACTGCTCCTGATGCAGCCCTACGATTGGCTAGTACATTGAGCAGAGTCGTTTTCCCAGAACCAGATGGTCCCATGATGGCCACCAAGTCTCCTAGACTTTGTTAACGGCCAAACGCAAGCTGTGATGGTCAAACACTTGCCGGCTCTAGTATAGCCATCTATGTTAGCAATAATCTTTCTAGGTTCGAGATCGCTTGCGAAGTGTTCAATCTCAACATCAATCTTAAGCCATGTAAAGCTACGGACACTGTTGTTGCTCAGGTGATCTTCCTCACCAGCATTATACTCAAGGTCAGTCGTGGCAAACCCAGCTTGCGTCGTCATGATCATGGACGTGTCTATTGTTGAGAAAGCTATTCCAAAATCCACTTGGAAACGCACGAATTGCGACAACAAAGAACTTGAAAGAGATGATGTCAAGTCTGAGAGGATTTATTGTGAATGCCATATTGCAGACCTCCTCCAATTAGCCAGTCACGGTGTGAGTGAGGTCGCCGAAGGTGAGATCAGTCGTATAGAGACTCCCGAAGTCGTCAGCTTAGTACTGCTGAGTATTGAGGCTGAGGACGTCAGAGCCTTCAGACAGGGCAATGGTGATATTTGAACGCTTGAGGGGCGTATTTTGAAGAAAATTCGGCTGCTTACTACTCGTATTTACGGGGTTCCTCACTGGGTTTCCGCGCATGCTAACCTAGACAAGTTAGTTTCGAGGATGATTAGGATTAGCGCCAACGAAAGAACACTAGCTTAATTCTACTAGTTATAGTTAGGTTTCCGCGGTCTAAGGACACCGCAGAAGATTCGATGAAAAAAGATCTAGTCTATTGCTGTCCTTCAACATCATCTCAAGGCTTTCAGTACCTCTGCTACTTCTCGCAACTGCCCCATTGTCGCAGAAGCTAACCTACAAGACACATACTCGTGAATGTTCGCTCGACTGCTATATAACCACGCTCTTATTTAGTCATGTCAGCACTCAATTTACGGCTACATATTAAGTCTTGCTCTTGGACTCTAATTAGGGTTTTACTTGGCAGAGCTTCTGATTGAATGGCATACGCTCTTGACTACCTACACACTACATTTGCTTCTGATTGTCGTTTTTATGATGGTACAGGAACTAGAGGGGAAACAGAAAGTTGCTTATTCTTTAACTTTTACATTCATTATGTTGCGCAATGACTCATAGAGGTCTGCTAGGTTATACTTTTGCATACTGACTTCTCCTTCTCCGATCTGCAAATGCTAGGTATTACTCAATAGCTCTTGCTACGGAGCACAGAATCCGGCGAAACTGAAGGATCTTTATTGACCGGATCAGAAGCAAAGAAAAGTATGAGACGAGCTTTGCTGCTCAGCCTGCCCGTCCCCAGCTTTTATTTCATAAGGAATAACGGTTAGCTCGCTTCATGCGAAAAACGCTTATTACGCCATAGTGTATTCCTCGGCTCGGTCGCTGCTGCAAGCCCATGGCTTTTCACGGCAGAAATCTGATTTTTAATCACACTTTTTGGAAGATCAATGTCTCTGTGAAGAAGCTGCCGAGATCGGCCTGGTCCAGCTGACCACCACCGGAGTAACCCGGAATGAATGGTCGGTGATTCTATTCGGCTTCGGCAGCATTGCGAATATAATGGACATCATTGTGCAATTGAATCCCTCTGGGGCTCTACGGTTGGTTACGTGTTACGGTAAAGGACTTCTGGTATCGTTGCTTGTTATTTTAGGACGTCGCGATGGAATACAAGAAACCGAAGCAAGCAGAACAAGCCCTAAACAGACTGGATCGAGATGGAAGGGAAATGTACCCGACATTAATCGAACGGATAAGGAAGACCGAGTATCCTCTACTAGAAAGTATATCCTTCTCTCCAATTCCGTGAGACTCCGGCTCACCGCCGCAACCTTAGGCACGACCTACCTTGACCATGCCGGTACAACCCCATTTCCGAGGTCTCTTATGCAGACTTTCTCGAAAGACATGATTTCCAATTTGTTCGGCAATCCGCACTCTCATTGCTCTGCATCATCTCTTTCGACCGTACGTGTGGAGGCTGTCCGGTCCCGTATACTCAAATTCTTTAGAGCTAGTCCTGAGCACTTCGATGTGGTCTTCACTGCCAACGCCACTGCTGCTGTCAAGTTAGTCGTGGAAGGAATGCGGGACTACAACCGTGGCCATGGGATAGAGCCTTGGTGGTACGGCTATCACGCTGACTCCCACACGTCTTTGGTGGGCGTAAGAGAAGTCGCGTCTGCAGGTTTCCGATACTTCGGTTCCGATGCCGAAGTTGAGGACTGGCTTTCTAACGATCAAGCAGATACTGGTACACCGCTTGAGAAATCTGCATTGAGAAAAGGCATTGGACTCTTCGCTTATCCGGCGCAATCAAACCTGAACGGCCGACGCTTGCCTTTGAGCTGGCCTGGCCGAATCCGAGCGTCCCACAAGCTTGAGCATCATGACGTATATAGCCTCCTGGATGCCGCTGCTTTCGTAGCGACCTCGCAGCTAGATCTAAGCGACCCATATAATGCACCAGACTTCACTGCCTTAAGCTTCTACAAAATATTTGGATTCCCGGATCTGGGAGCTCTGATTGTGCGGAACAAGGCGGGTCACATACTATGCAATCGACCCTACTTCGGCGGCGGGACGGTCGACATGGTCATCAACGTCCCTGGGGAGACATGGCATGCTAAGAAAGATGAATCCTTGCACGAAATTTTGGAAGATGGAACTCTACCATTTCACAGCATTATGGCACTAGACTCCGCTATGGAGATTCACCAAAAGCTATATGGATCGATGGATCTCATCTCTGAGCATACCTGTGCGCTGGCTAAGATTCTTTACGATCACTTGTCAAAATTGCGCCATGCAAGTGGAATGCCTGTTTGTACAATATATAAGCACCCGGCGTCCGAGTATGGAGACAAGAAAACCCAAGGCCCTACGATCGCTTTCAACGTTAAAGATAGCAGCGGTGCTTGGGTAGGGAAATCCGACTTCGAAAATCTTGCCATCGTCAACAACATTCAGATCCGAACGGGCGGAGTCTGCAACCCTGGCGGCATAGCCTGGGCGTTGGATATGTCGCCAGAGGAAATGAGAGCCAATTTTAATAATGGTCTGCGCTGCGGCAATTTCGTTGATGTGCTCAATGGCAAGCCGACGGGCATCATACGAGTCAGCCTAGGCGCCATGAGCAGCATGGAAGACGTCAAAGTACTTATGAGCTTCATGCAAATCTTTGTTGAGGGGTGGAGAGACAGTTTCGCGATACTCAGGCCTCTTATTCTAGGACTGGAAGAACCTACACAGCGCGGAAAGTTTAGGTACCTCGAAAAGCCTGCACCAGATGATGGTTGCTCGAATACAGCTTCGGCAGAACCAAGGACATCGTATGACTCCAATGCAGAGACCCTGGTCGAGCCGAAGCGCAGATGCCCGATTCCTTCTTGCAGGATTTATTTTGATACTAGTGATGATCTACTGGCACATTTTCAAATTCACAGAATCTCCGAACAAGATCAAGAACATCCGGGCGAGATGAAGAGGCTTTATCACACAATCATGAACCATTCATCGTCAGTGATGTCATTCAAGCGCGTGCGGCAGGCCTTTTGCTTATGACCGAGGATTTCGGGATCTTCCTGGATCAGAAGTACGTCAACTTCTGCCCTTGTCGCTTTCACGGAAGACAATGACGCACAAGGCAGGAAATGAGCCAGATCCTATATGATTACGATGTACGACTCCTTTACATAAATGTTGTACAAAAATCACACTCACTCTATCTATTTACATTCTTCATCAAATTTTTCCAGGCAAGTGTTAGAACCAGCAAAAGGTGGAAGTAGTTTCGTTGCGAAACACGTTGAATTTTAATTTGACAGTTGGGTATGTAGATACTATGTTTGTAAGATACAATTTGCACATATTGATTTTCTTTGATGTACATAAGCACAATGTTGAGAGGTGTAAGATTAGGAAATGCCACTTATTATTGTTCGCTTTGATCGTGCAAAGTGCCGCAGCTTCGATTCCATGTAAGAAAACTTCGCGAAAACA
>JAABUR0100002646.1_pt1 | contig 26730 bp, 24 predicted proteins | sample 5560091 | NCBI WGS metagenome assembly JAABUR01 (sample SAMN10711879, study PRJNA513375) | rock metagenome | isolation source: Antarctica rocks | place: Antarctica: Victoria Land, University Valley sud
GGGAAACATGAAGAGCGCTTGGTAGGGAAACATGAAGGGCGCTTGGTAGGAAAGAATGCTTGGTAGGGTGCTTGGTAGGAAAACATGAAGGGCGCTTGATAGGGAAACATGAAGGGCGCTTGGTAGGGAAATATGAAGGGCGCTTGGTAGGGAAACATGAAGGGTGCTTGGTAGAATGCTTGGTAGGGAAACATGAAGAATGCTTGGTAGGAAAACATGAAGGGCGCTTGGTAGGGAAACATGAAGGGCGCTTGGTAGAAAAACATGAAGGGTACTTGGTAGAGTGCTTGGTAGAAAAACATGAAGAGTGCTTGATAGAAAAACATGAAGAACGCTTGGTAGAAAAACATGAAGAGCGCTTGGTAGAAAAACATGAAGAGCGCTTGATAGAAAAACATGAAGAGTGCTTGATAGAATGCTTGATAGAAAAACATGAAGAGCGCTTGATAGAAAGTCATGTAGAGAGTCATGTAAAAAGTCATGTAAAAAGCATTGTTTAACTCATGTTATGCACTTGATCAACACGTATTTTGAAGCATGTAGAATGTTTGATAAAGTGTTTGATAAAAAGCTCAGTCGATAGCTTAATAAATAACTCAGTAGAAAGATTGATAGAAAGATCAATAGAAAGATCAATAGAAAGATCAATAGAAAGATCAGTAGAAAGATCGATTGAAAGATCAGTAAAAAGCTTACTAGATGACTTGATCAAAAGATTAGTAGAAAGTTCATCAGTAGAAAGATCAATAAAAAGATCAATTGAAAGATCAGTAGAAAGCTTACTAAATGACTCGATCAAAAGATCAGTAGAAAGATTGATCAAAAGATTAGTAGAAAGCTCAGTGAAAAGCTCAGTAGAAAGCATTGTTTGAAGCATTGTTTAACTCATGTTATGCGCTTGATTAACGCGTCTTTTAAAGCATGTTTTGAAGCGAGTAGACTGATTAATAAATGAATGAGTAAATAGCTGAGTTGATAGTTGAGTTGATAGTTGAACATATTAATATTTTGATTGTTATTGTTCTAGAAAGTAGAAACTATGAAGAGAAAAAGAAGATGAAAACTTTAAACTTTCTAGCATTAACTTTATAAAACTCGAAGCGAAAATTATCAAGTAAATAGTTGAGCATGTAAAGTGATGAGTAGATAGAAAGTCATGTAGAAAGCATTGTTTGAAGCACTGTTTGATGTGTTTTATGCACTTAATTGACGCGTTTGATAGAGAGTAAAGTGAAAAATAAATAGATGAGTAAAGTGAAGAGTAAATGAGTGAGTAGAATGAAGAGTAAATGAGCGAGTAAATAAATGAGTAGAGTGAAAAGTAGATGAGCAAGTAGATAAATGAGTAGAATGAAGAGTAAATGAGCAAGTAAATAAATGAGTAGAATGAAGAGTAAATGAGTGAGTAGATAAACAAGTAGAATAAAAAGTAAATGAGTGAGTAAATAAATGAGTAGAATGAAGAGTAAATGAGCGAGTAAATAGATGAGTAGAGTGAAAAGTAAATGAGCAAGTAGATAAATGAGTAGAATGAAGAGTAAATGAGCAAGTAAATAAATGAGTAGAATGAAGAGTAAATGAGTGAGTAGATAAACAAGTAGAATGAAAAGTAAATGAGTGAGTAAATAAACAAGTAAAGTGAAGAGTAAATGAGCGAGTAAATAAATGAGTAGAATGAAGAGTAAATGAGCAAGTAGATAAATGAGTAAAATAAAGAGTAAATAAATGAGTAAAGTGAAGAGTAAATGAGTGAGTAAATGAGCGAGTAAATGAGCGAGTAAATGAGCGAGTAAAGTGAAGAGTAAATGAGTGAGTAAATAAATGAGTAGAATGAAGAGTAAATAAGCAAGTAAATAAATGAGTAAAGTGAAGAATAGTGTTAAATCAGCTAAATCAGCTTGTAGCTGATTTATGTAGCATGTAAGCTAATCAACGATGCAAACTTAGCTGACAGTTAGCTTGTAGCAAACGTCTCATCTAGTAGCTAGCATATGCATCTTAAGCGCATTAGTATTGAATGAATTCTGCTCACTAGCTCACAAGCTATCTAAGCTTTTTGTTGAAACGTTGATGATATCAGATAAAATAGTCATTTCAGATGATGAGTCTGAGAGTTGTAACTACAGTGCTCAAAGAAGTAATGACTCATTGATCACGCTGATATATTAAAAGAACTTGAGCTCATTTTCTTTACTTAATGTCAGATCATACATCTATTTACATGAAAAATCAAGAGTTCATGAAAATAATCAGAATGCATCTCTACTATCGATCAACTAAGTATCAAATGATTGCAATCACACATTTATACTAATAATCTATTTAACGTCTACGTGACATAAATCAAATCAAGAGAAGAAAAGAATTATTTAATACAATCACACTTTATCTTCTTATTATGTGCATCTTTCTTTCATCACACATTTCTCTGCTTAATGAATGACAATTATTAAGCAAAAGAACACAGTTTCTGCGTTATAATCACAAGCATCATAAATGCAAAGAAATATCTTTCATCTTTAAATCAAGAATTGAATTACAACATCGTTGTATAAAATATCATCAATGAAGAGCAAAGCAAAGATGATGTGATATAATTAAACAGCACAGACACTCTTATTAAAAGTTTACTTAAGCATCACATGCTGAATAGAAGTTATAAATTCATTACTAATAATATAGTGTCAATTTTATTGTTTCAATGACATAAAATCATCATGTAGTTGATGAGTGATTTTCTCTTTTAAAGAGTTTTGTTCATGAGTCAAATCTAAATCAATGTTACAAGAATGTATGAATTACAATTACAATTACTGATGAAATTGAACTCATCTGAGATGATTGACAAGAAAAAATTCGTAACAAGCTAGAAATTAACATTAATCGTTTTGACAACGATAAAGTTATATATATTTTTTTATTATTCTTACTTGATTTAACACTTATTATGAGTTTATGTGAGATTTTATATATTGTAGCGAGCGCTGCGCTAGCGTAGCGCTCTTTTTGTATCTACTATCGCTTTTTTCTGCACTTTATACTGTAACTGTTTTCAATGCAAAAACTCTATGAGCTTGTTTCTTTTCTACTTTTCTTCTCTTTCATTTGATTTTTTGATGACATCACAGTCTGAAATTAATTCAGTATGCTTGTCAAGAGTATCATTTGAATGATCGCTGTCATTATGCTCATGATTTCTAGAAGCTTTCTCAAGTTCATGATGTTCTCTTTGTATTGCATCATCTTTCGTTCTATCTTTCATTTAGAACATGTTAATAAAATGTGCTTGATCAAAATTTGATCTCTATTACACTTGCACATCATTATAGCAACATCAAGTATTCATCTTTTATGTAGAAATTGATTGAAGTCAATCTTTTCTGTGCATAGCTGTATCAATAATGTGCTGTGAGACTTTGTATGATTATTGTGCAGTCACAAATGTTGATGTATCATCTTTGATATCAAATATCAAAAATGAGCTGCGTTGAATCTCTCTTTTTAAACTATTCTTCATGTTTATCTGATTTATTTCTGTACGAGCGTCAGTCTCATTATCACTTCAGTGCGTTAATGTTTAGTCAGCAATAAAGACAAATCATGTACATCGTCAATCATCTTGTTCATTGCTTCATTTTCAAGTACTTCTGCATATCTTGTCACTCAATATAACTTCAGCATGACTTTTTAAGATTAAATGCTCTTATGCGCAGTCTGAACTCATTGCAGACATGTCTAACTTTTTGTTGATATCATAGCTTTCACTGTTTTCAGAGAAGTTTAACTATCATTGTATATTTTATATATCTTTTCATGATACTCTTGATTCACTGTCATTACATCTGCAAGATGTTTTGTTCTTGCAACTAATTCTTTCAGCTTTTCATGATAAGTGATGACTAAAGTCGATTCTCTCAGTCTCTTATTTAGCTCTCAGTTTATTCTCATCATGATCACTGTAACATCATCTCTGCTGTCATTATCATTTGAATAAACTTTTTGCTTTGACATGAACATGTCGAGATTGTGTTGTCTTATTGATAATTTCTTGTTTGCAACTATAACTATCTTTGATGACTTTGATCAGAAAATCGCTGTGTAGAAATGACTTCAATTCATCTTCATCTGTTTAAGTGTTTCTTTTATTCACTTTCGCTTCAGCTGTAGAGATGTTTTATACAGCTTTGATTTTTGATCTTTTTTGAATATCAAGTCGTTGCAAATTCAACGCACTGTCATCTTGATAACTTCGTCTGATTTTCAAAAGTTCATGCTTGTTATTGATCTTTGTATCAGCTTTCATAAGTGAATATTTATCAACATCATGTTTATTTTCATCTGTAGAATCTCTGTTGATGTTGCATGATAAATGTTAATGATTTGTCACAATACTCTTTCTTGCACTGATCTCAGCTTGACATTCAGATTCTTTTGATGATCTTTAATTCTCTGTGATGTATATCATATGATGACTTTGTGACTAAGCAAAAAACGCGTCACTGCAAAGTATATTTGCTTACTCATCATCATTGATGAATCTCAAGTAGACTCAATAATTGTCTGCATGATCTTTTGTTTAATCACTAGTTTTGCTTCAACATGATGCATGTGAGTCGCTCATGATAAAGTTATATTAATTTACATTCATTCTTGAATCAGCGAGAACGTTGCAAAAGTTATTCTAGTCAGATGTCAGTGAGATTCATTGAATCTCTATTCAATAATCAATGATTTACTAAATAAACTTGCTCAACTATATGATTATTTTGACAAAGAAACTAACTTTTGAAGAGAATACTTTAATCTTACTCAAGAAATACGTAAATTCAATGAATTCTATTCTTTGTTTCAACGTCTGTCTTTTTATTTAAATTATCACAAGAGACAACTCATAACTGATCTATGAGACAAGATAGCTTTTCAACTTCATGCAGCTTAAAGTAATCAATTAATTTAGTCAGAGTCTTTTAATGAAATTCATAATATTTGATTCATCTAAACAATGAGCATTAAGCTATGACTTTGATTAAAGAAAAAAAGTCATTGATCAAAGTCAGAACAGTCAAACAAGTCATCTTTGTCAACGAAGTTTTAAAGACTTTCTATAGAAAGATTGAAGTTATTATATTAGTTCACTCATCAAAATTGTATGACGTGACTTTAATTAATGTCAAAAAGATAAATTTACAAACTGAAAGCTGTTTTATTTATCATAAGTCAGATTATTTTTTTAAAGAGTGCTTTAATCAAACTTCAAGAATCAATGCATTAAAAGATGATGAGTTTGATTAATTTACATTGAACTTGAAGTCAGATTCTGAATTAAAAACTAGCTATTTCTTTCAAAATCATTGAAAAGATAAAGATCATATTTTTATGCAGTCAAATTAAAGTTTTGTTGAAAGAAAATTATTTTGAAAAGTCATTTCTGATCAATGCTTTTCTTATCTCTCAGAGCAATTCTTTCAGTCTTTATTCTTTAATAAACAGTGATTTTGTCATTTACATGCTAATACATGACAAGCTAGTCAATAAAGTATGTCAGAAACTTGAAATACAATTTATATTACTAGCAAAAGAGAAGTTAATACGAGAATATGACGAAAAGCTAGCTAGAAATGTTATTACTCATAAGATTTTATTCAATCTCACGATCAAAAGTTCTAAGAAATTGACTATGTCAATGCTGATAGTTAATATCAAGTATCATGAAGCTATATTGAGCAAACTTTGAATAAACAAAAATGAAATATTATTGAATATAAGACATGATATTATCATATTCTCTGATTAATTAAATATTTCAATTTTAATTTTTTCAATCTCGTCAAATATAAAGCACTCAAGTTGATCATAATCAACTTTGATCTCTTCAGCAACTCACAGCAAGATCTTTAAAATGCTTAAGCATTCAGTTTCATTCATTCAGAAAAAGTCTTTCTTGATTCAAAACATAAATGTTGTTTCTTTTCAAGCTTTAATAAATAGAAAAAAGAAGAATTATACAGAGATATTTGCTATGTTTATTGAAGAAATTGATAGAAAAATTGTTTACAATACTCAATGTAAACTAAATGTCATAAACATCTTCTTTACTAATGAAATGACTCAGAATCTAGAAGATATTAAAGCTAAGCTATCATTGAAATATCAGAATTTTCTAGACATCTTTGATCAAGCTCAAGCAGACAAGCTATTATTTCATCATTCATATGATTATAAGATAAAGCTTACTAATGATGCAACGCTTTTTCGCTGTCGAGCATATTAAATGTCTCTTTACAAGCTTCAGAAAGTAAAGAAATATTTAAATGAGAATCTTTTCAAAGAATTTATAACTTTTAGCAAAGTCTCATATTTCTCACTCATTCTGTTCATTCTAAAAGCAAATAAAGATCTACAATTCTGCATTGACTATCATAAACTTAGACTGATCATTGAGTTGAGTTTCAAATTGACATTTTGAACTTGAATCAAGATTGAGTCAAATTGCTCACATTTTCAACTTAACTTGAGTCAAATTGCTCATATTTTCAACTTGACGTGACTTGATTTGACTGAAAATTAAGTCAATTCAATTCAACTCATCAGAAACTCAAGCTTAATGTTAAGAAAGTTAAATATAGAAAATTTTCCGATTTTTGACTTTTGCATTACCTTTTTGCATTATCTTTTCAACAAAGAGTCATAAAGAGAAACATGAAGATCGTTTGATAGAAAGTCATAAAGAAGAACATGAGAATTATTTGATAGAAGTCATGATAAGAAACATAAAGAGAAACATAAAGAAAAACATAAAGAAAAACATAAAGGAAAAACATGAAGATCATTTGACTTTGATAGAAAGTCATGACGAGAAACATAAAGAGAAACATAAAGAGAAACATAAACATCAGAAAACTCTCAAAATATTGCAAATGACGAAAGCTTTGCAAACGAATTGAATATTTGAATTCTACAGCACAACTGCGCAAGATCAAATTCTTTGATGCAAATAAAAACTCTTTTTTGCGCTTGAAGATTGCACAAAGAACAACGTTGTTTTCAAGAAGTACAGAATATAAGTGAAAAGAAAGAATGAAAGAACGTCTTGCATCTGCAAGAATTAAATTCTCGCAAGAAGCATTGAGATCAAATGTGTTCACGCACATCTCACTCTTGTTGATTGCATCTTCGCAGAGAACAGAGATTGACTTAAACATCAGCATGAGCGACAACTCAAGAAAAGAACTCAAAACGTTGATGATGAAACGCGTAAAGTCGATTGAGAGTAGCTGAACTCTGTCAACAGAACAGCAGCTACAAAAGAATATAAATGATTTGTTTCACAGTCAACAAAATCATTTACATCATTGAAAAGAAGAACACAGATTGTGTTCAGTTCATTGAATGCATTGACAATCAACGCATCGATAAACTGACGAAATGCAAATGAGAATATGCAATCAACGTAAGTGATTGTGAGATTGAAAGAAATAAAAAAGCGAAAAGCGATGAAAAGCTTACACAAAGAAGTCAGCGATAAAGATAGCAATGATAAAAATCAAGATGTCAGCTACAAGAAGACTTTAGTCAAAAGATTGCAAGAAAAAGCTGAATTTGCAATTAATCAGCTAGAAACAGTGATGTCAAAGCAGAAAGAAATCATTGAACATAGCTTAAGCTACATAAGAAAAGCATATGATGAAAGCATAGAGAATTCAATTCAACAGCAGATGAATGCATTGCAGAGTCAAATGAACAAAAAGCTAGAGACTATTCTGCAAATAGTGCAGCAAAATGCATGAAACATTGAAAAAGAAATCAACTCAAAGCAAATGATGCAAATCTCACAGACGAAGCAGAGTTCACAAATGACACAAGACAAGCAAATGATGCAAAGATCTGCATTGAAGTTAACATATGCACAAAAGACAGCTCAATTAGCAGATGCAAACATTAAGGCAAATGTAAATGCAAAAGCGAGTGAATGAAATTTAATCATCAAAAAACCCTCGTCAAAGTCACAAGAAATATCATATTGCGAAAGAAGATTAATAGTCACTTCGAAAAATGAGAACTGAATCTTACAAGCGATGAAAATGCACAATGCAGTGAACAACGCACTGAAGAAGACAAAGTCTGACATAATAGTTGCTACAGTGATTAAAACATAAAGAGATAACAATATTGCTTTAATGATTTTAGAGAAATACATCATGAAGACTTTACTAGAGCAAAGAGATATATGAAAGCATATATTCGAAGTCAAAAGTATCAAGAAGAATGAAAAATGATACAAGATAATGATACACAGTCTGAAAATTAAGATCTTCAACATGAAGATCGAAATGAAATATCTGAGAATTGAGCTAGAGAAGTACAATTCTGAATTGAAGCTGATAATCAATTTGATATGATTATTAAAAGATGAAAATAAAGCAAGAAAGAATCATGCTTTAACAATACTGACATTCAAAATTGAAGTTGAAGCATAAAAACATCTGAAAAAATGAGTTCTAGCAGCGAAATCAACATATCAAATGATCGAATATTGAGATTATTGATCAAGCGATCAGTGTCAGAGATGTTAAACATTCAAACATTTGCAAAACAAGTGCAATAAATCATCAAGATGCTTGTTTTGTGAATGAAATCATCTGACATGAAAGCATAAATGCTCACTGCTCACATGCAGAGAACAGCAATCATGCAATCACATGATAACAAAGTGCTGTAATTGTCAAAATGCACACTTTGCAAATAACGTAATGTGTGAAAGATATCAGACAGCTCAGTTTATTAGCGCTCAAAGAAATCATCTGATCGAGAAATTGTAATGAGTATCACATCAGAAAACTCTCAAAATATTGCAAATGATGAAAGCTTTGCAAACGAATCAAATATTTGAATTCTACAGCACAACTGCGTAAGATCAATGCAAATCATGCATGCATGCATGAAGATTATGAAAATCAGAGCGAATATTATTATTTTGCAAGAATCATGAATGAAAGATGAGAATATAACAATCTCGCATTCATCATTTATATGCATCAAATCAAATATTCAGAAGACTTGAGTCAGAATACTGATATTTGTTGCAAAAAACACAAGAAAGTTTGTCTGCACATCAAGAAATTTTTTTTCCCTTCATTAAGTGCATGCAGTCTATAACTATGACATTGTCTAGACGCTGTGCATGTTAGATTACATGTATCTTGATCAAAGTCGCTGCTTTATATCTTCTCATTGATCAATCACATCGATAGTTTGCGCAAACAAGCACTTTCAACCAAACAACTTCTTTCTTTTGTGCTCTCGTTTTCTCGTCTCTTCGTGTTCTTTTCACTCTACTCTTTCGTTTTCAATAGTCATTTTCTTGTCGCAATTCGAGTACTTTTCAAGTACTTTAGCATTGCGATTCTTTCAATCTTGATGATAAACAACGTCAATATAATGTTTGTGTTTTTGAACTGTGCTTTTGCTTTAAGCTGTAACTGTTCTGCTCTGTAATTGCACATCAAGATTAGACATAGTCAACAGCAAAGATATACAAGCGATAATGATAGTGAACGAGAAAATTTCAAATGAGAATTTGTTGCTCAACATATATAATGAAAAAGCACAAAACGCAAAGAAGAAGCAATCATACATGATTGAGCGAGAGTTAGCAAAGATTAGACTAAACAATGATCAAAAGATTATTATTGCAGAAGACTTTAATGCACATCATAGCTGATGAAACACGAAGATTGCAAATCTTATTAGAACGAAAGCATTAGTAAACTGAGTAAGAATGCATGACTGCAATCTGATTAATACATTGAATATAAAACACTTATCACAGTTATTTTGAAAGATCAAGCTCAGTAATTGACTTAACTTTTGCATCAAGAAGTGTGCAAAACTACATTAAGAACTGACATCTAAATGAAGATGCAGACACAGAGTTTGATCATGAAGTAATTCTGTTTATGATAGTCACAGAAAAGATGAAATTGATCGAAAACTTGCTAAATGCATCATACAACTTGCAAAAAGTCAACTGAAAGAAATTCAACATGCACTTACAAAAGATGAAGAATGAAATGATTATCAAAATGCAAAGAACTATCAATTTAAAGGCAAAAGTTATTTACTTGATTGAATTCATTAAGAGTGCAGTGAAGTTGTTTGTATTTAAACAGCGAATATGTGCAAAATCGAAATTCTAGTGAAATAATGAACTCATTGAAATGCGAAAAGCACTGTCATCAAGAAAGCGAATTTGAAAAAGATGCAGAACTGATGATGCATGAACAGAGATAATGTGAATGCAAAATTCATATCATGATGCAATAAAGTTGATCAAAAATCAATTTTGAATTAACTTTCTGAACAAAGTCAAAGAAAAGAAAGTGTTTCAGACATACAAGTTCATCAAATCATGATTAATTGAAAAGCTATCTTTAATACAGAATGCATAAAAGAAGTTGAAAACTGAATTCAATGAAAAGTGCAAGACATTCTTGAAAGCAATGTATTCATCATCTTTGAAAGTTCAAATCAATGAGAATTTACTATTGAACGAAAGTATACAGTGATCAAGAATTATTGAAAGAAAGATTAAGCATGCTATTAACTTCTCAGCACTCAGAAAGACATTCAAATCAGATGATATGTCATTCGCAATCATGCAGCGAGCATACAAAAGCGTATTGAAAATTTTCAATCTAATGTATTCAAATCTGATTGAAAGTGACTATCATTCAAAGATATGACGCGAAGACATGTGAATCATTCTGAAAAAAATCGAATAAATTGAATTATTCAATTTCAAAGACATACAGAATTATCACACTGCTAAACTGCTTAGACAAGATAGTGAAAAAGCTAATAGTGATGCAACTGTCATACACAGAGAAAATGAATGACAAGCTGCTAGACTTCGATCAAATGAGAAGCAGAAAACAAAGATCAGCTATAGACGCAGTACTAAACTTAGTACACGACACGCAAATGACAAAAAGTCGCGAAAACATGCTTACATGTTTACTGCTAAACGTCAAAGATGTCTTTGATTATGTGACGTTGAAACAGCTGATCAAGATCTTGATCAAACAAAAGATATTAATCAATTTGATCAACTGAGTAAAATGCTTCTTACAAAATCGAGTCATTGATCTAGCATTTGATAAAGAACATCAGAAGTCAAAGGAAATTTTCACAGAAATATCACAAGAATCATCTATTTCGCTCATTCTGTTTCTAATTTACATTCGACACTTATTCTCAAAGATTCGCGCAAGAATTGAAAACCTACAGTCACTCAGCTACATTGATGATGTCACACTGTACATCAAGGGAAAGAGCATTGACAAGAATGTGAAAAAGTTGAAAAAGACGATGAAAATTGCATTTACATAAGCGAATGAAAACTCAGTGTAATTTGATAACTCAAAATTCGAATTAATTTATTTTGAAAGTTATAAAGTGACACTCGATTAAATGATTATGCTACTCAATGACACAGTCGTAAAATCAAACATCTGCATACGATGATTAAAAGTCTGACTGAATCGAAAGCTCAACTTCAAGATGCATGTGCAAACGAAAATCGTTGCAGTCACAAGAACGCTACACTCACTCTTTAAATTAATGAATAGTGAGTGAGAATTAAACGTGAAGTCAGAAAGACAGTTGTATCTAGCATGCATCACAATTATTAGCGACTACGACGTTGAAATCTGATGAAACAATCAAAAAAGTCACGTAATCAAATTTCGCAAGCTGCAAAACGCAGCATTATGAAAGATACTGAGAGCATTTCAAACATTACTCATAGAAGTCATGCAAATAAAGGCTGAAATTTCGTCAGTGAAAGTACAACTAGATCAAAAATGCAAGAACTATGCAATTAAAATAGTTGAATTATTGAAAAAGCATTCAACAAGAAAGCAAACATTCATATTGTACTCATCTTAATACATCATCAAATTGAATCTGAAAATTATTTTTTTTTATTTTTTTTATTTTTTCTTCATTAAGTGCATGCAGTCTATGACTATGACACTGTCTAGACGCTGTGCATATGTTAAATTACATGTATCTTGATTAAAGTCACTGCTTTATATCTTTTCATTGATCAATCACATCGATAGTTTGCGCAAATAAGTGCTTTCAATCAAACAACTTCTTTCTCTCATGCTCTCGTTTTCTCGCCTCTTCGTATTCTTTTCACTCTACTCTTTTGTTTTCAATAGTTGTTTTCTTGTTGCAATTCAAGTACTTTTCAAGTACTTTAGCATTGCGATTCTTTCAATCTTGATGATAAACAACATCAATATAATGTTCATGTTTTTGAACTGTGCTTTTGCTTTAAGCTGTAACTGTTCTGCTCTGTAATGTTTGCAGTTCAGTAGTAAGTGCTTCAACGTTTGTCTCGTCTTGCATATTTCATAGCATTTGTTTGAATTATTCTCTGATAATCGATGCAAATAGCTTTTGAAATAGTCATGTCTCATTTTTAGCTGTATAAACGTTGAAAACGTCAGTCTGTCTATTTTTCAAAGCTTTTTTAGTGATTTGTAATTCAGATTCACCTTCGCTGTGTGCTTCTGATACTGATTTTCTTTTTTGATGCTGTTGTTTCATGCAATTAGTCATTGCTCTTTTATCTCTTTGTCTATTTGCTTTTTGATGAAGCTCATAATTGTTCTTTTCCTGATGTCAATTATCAATCTTTTTCATGTCATGTCTTTGATCAATTGATTTACTGCTTCGTTTTTGATGATGTCTTTGCGACTCGATACTCACTGTATGCAAATATAACATCGATTTTGTTGCAAATTGATCAGATTTTGTCGTATGTTATTGAATAACTTCAAGTTAACATTGCTCTTTGCTTTTAGTCTTTGCAGCATTATTTGACTGTCTGTGTACACTCAAATTTCGCTGTCTTCAGATGCTTCTTCGCTGCATATCGCGATTACATCGTCGATAGCTTGCAATTTCGCTTTCGTTATGATTATTTCATTGATCACGCTTGTCGTCTTGCTGCATCTAACAGGCTCATGCGTGAATATCATCGCGATTTCGATTTCTGTTTTGAGCTCTGCTATCTTTTTTCAAGTTTGCGATGCATTGATGTATATCACTATGTTTTTCGTCTTTTTGACTATTGTTTTCAGTTCTCTATAGTGTGTATTTATCATTTCGCACGTTTCATCTTTTGCAAATTCGATTTGCATCTTTGTCAGATATTCAATTTCCTGACTTCATAATATCTTGAAGTGAGAAATTTCGATTTCTTTTATTGAATTCAATGTTTTTTGCACTTTGTTCAATATTCAATATATTTGCGTGAGTCTGTCTTTGCACTTCTTGACTTTTCAAGATAAATTTGTCTTTATCTCATTTCAGTTCAGATATTTTGATGCATTCAGATCTAGATTCAATTCGATAGAGTATTAAGATGAGTATGAAATAAATGTTCTTTTTCTGATAAAATGTTTTTTCGATAATTCAACTATTCAAATTGCATAGTTCTTGCACTTTTGATTTAATTGCATCTTCATCGACGAGATTTCAACTTCTATTTGCATAGCATCTATTGATGATGTTTGAAATGCACTCAGAATTTTTCGTAATGCAGCGTTTTGCAGTTTGCGAAATTTGACTAAGTAGCTTTTTTGATTATTTCATCATATTTCGACGTCATAATCGCTAATAGACGTGATGCATGTCAGATATAACTACTTTTCTGATTTGACATTTAGTTTTCACTCGCTATTCATTAATCTAAACAACGAGTGTAGCATTCTTGTGACTGTCATGATTTTCGTTTGCACATGAACTTTGAAGTTGAGCTTTCGATTCAGTCAAACTTCTAGTCATCGTACGCATGTCTTTGATTTTATGATCATGTTATTGAGTAGAATAATCATTTGATTGATTGTTATCTTGTAACTTTCAAAATGTATTAATTCAGATTTCAAGTCATCAAATTGCACTGCGTTGTTCTTAGCTTGTGTGAAAGCGATTTTTGCTGCATTTTCCAGCATTTTCACATTCTTGTCAATATTTCTTTCCTCAATGTATAGCATCACGTCGTCAATATAGCTGAGTGACTGTAAATTTTTGAACTTTGCGCGAATCTTTGAAAACAAGTATCGAATATAAATTAGAAATAAAATGAGCGAGATAAATGAGTCTTGTGATATTTCTGTGCTTATTTTCTTTGGTTTCTGATGTTTGTCATCAAATGCTAAGTCAATAATTCTGTTTTGTAAGAAACATTTTACTCAATTGATTAAGTTGATCAATATTTTCAACTTAATCAATATTTTGACTAGTTGCTTCAATGCAACATGGTCAAAGACTTCTTTGACATCTAGAAGTAGGCAGATAAGCGTGTTTTCTCGACTTTTCGCCATTTGCGCATCATGTACTAAATTTAGTACTGCGTCTATAGCTGATCTTTGTTTTCTGCCTTTCATTTGATCAAAATTCAGCAGCTTGTCGTTAATTTCAGCTGTGTAAAACAGTCGTACTGCTATTATTTTTTCTGCTACTTTGTCTAAACAGTTTAGCAGCGTAATAATTCTGTATGTCTTCGAAATTGAACAATTCGACTTGTCTGATTTTTTCAGAATAATTCTCATGTCTTCGCGTCATATTTTCGAATGATAGTCGTTTTTGATCAAATCTGAATATACTAAATTGAAGATTTTCAATATGCTTTTGTACACTCGCTGTATGATTGCGAATGACATATCGTCTGATTCAAGTGCTTTCCTGAGTGTTGAGAAGTTAATAGCGTGCTTGATTTTCTCTTTGATAACTCTTAATCACTGTATACTTTCGTTCAATAGTAATTCTTCATTGATTTGAATTTTCGAAGATGATGAGTACATTGCTTTCAGAAATGCCTCGCACTTTTCATTGAATTCAGTTTTCAATTCTTTTTGCAAGTTTTGTATCAAGGGTAGCTTTTCAATTAGACGTGATTTAGTAAACTTGTATGTCTGAAACACTTCTTTTTCTTTGACGTTGTTCAAAAAATTGATTCAGAATTGGTTTTTAATCAGCTTTATTGCATCATAATACGAATTTCGCATTTGCACTATCTTTGCTCATGCGTCATCATTTCTGCATCTTTTTCAGATTCGCTTTTTTGACGACAACGTCTTTCGCATTTCGATAAGTTCATTATTTCACCAGAATTTTGATTTTGCGCATATTCGCTGTTTAAATACGAATAATTTCACTGTATTCTTGATGCATTTCGTCAGATACACGACTTTTGCTTCTAAACTTGTGATTCTTTGCATCTTGATCATCATTTTGTCTTTCGTCTTTTGCAAATGTTTATCAAAGTCTTTTCAGTCGGCTTTTTGCAGATTGTATGACGCGTTCAACGAATTTTCGATCAACTTCACCTTTTTCGTAACTATTGTAAATAGAATTACTTCATGATCAAATTCTGTGTCTGCATTCTCATCTATATGTCAATTCTTTATGTGATTGCGCATATTCTTTGATGTAAATGCTAAGTCAAGTATCGAGCTTGACTGACTTGAATAGCTGTGATATGTGTTTATATCAGAAGTGTTAATCAGATTGTACTTATGTAGATTTACTCAATTTATTAACGCTTTCGTTCTAATAAAGTTTGAAATTTTTGCGTTTCATCAGCTATGATGTGCATTAAAGTCTTTGATGATAATAACTTTTTACTCAGAATTTAGCATAACTTTTGCTAATTCTCGCTCAATCGTGTATGATTGCTCATTATCTGCATTCTGTAACTTTTCGTTGTAGATATTGAACAATAAAATTCTCTTCTGAATTTTATTGTTCGCTATTAATATCGCTTGCATATCTTTGCTATTGACTATGTCTGATCTTGATGTGCATGTAAATTTCTTTGCGTTTTTCGCAACAAATATCAGTACTTTGACATGAGTATTCTGAACATTTGATTTGATGCAGATAAACGATGAATGCGAAATTGTTATATTCTCATCTCTCATTCATGATTCTTGTAGTATAACAATATCTGTCTTGTTTTTCGCAAATTTCATGCATGCATGCATAATTTGCATTGATCTTGCACAATTGTGCTGTAGAATTCGAATATTCAACATGTTTGCAAAGCTTTTATCATTTGCGTTGTTTTGTGACATTTCGACTGCACTACTCATTACAATTTCGTGACTAGATGATTTTTTTGTGAGCTAATAGACTGAGCTGCCTGATATGTTTCACACATTGCGCTGTTTGCGAAGTGCGCATTTTGACAGTTGCAGCATCTAGAAATCGTGTGATTGCATGATTACTTATCTTCGCACGTAGGTAATTGACATTTATGCTCTCATGTCAGATGATTTCGTTCATAAAACAAGCATCTTGATGATTTATTGCACTTGTTCTGCAAATGTTTGAATGTTTAACATCTTTGACACTAATCACTTGATCAATAATTTCGATATTCGATCGTTCGATATGTTGATCTCGTTGTTAAAACTCGTTCTTTCAGATGTTTTTGTGCTTCGACTTCGATTTTGAACATCAATATCGTCGAAGCATGATTCTTTCTTGCTCTATTTTCACCTTTTGATAATCATATCGAGTTGATTATCAGCTTCAATTCAGAGTTGTACTTCTCTAGCTCAATTCTCAAATATTTCATTTTGATCTTCATATTGAAGATATTGATTTTCAGACTGTGTATCACTATCTTGTATCATTTTTCATTCTTCTTGATACTTTTGACTTCAAATATATGCTTTCATATATCTCTTTGCTTCAATAGAGCTTTCGCGATGTATTTCTCTGAAATCATTAGAGCAATATTGTTATCTCTTTGTGTTTTAGTCACTGTAGCGACTATTATGTCAGACTTTGCCTTCTTCAGTGCGTTGTTCACTGCATTGCGCATTTTCATCGCTTGTAAGATTCAGTTCTCATTTTTCAAAGTGACTATCAATCTTCTTTCGCGATATAATATCTCTTGTGACTTTGGCGAGAGTTTTTTGATAATCAGGTTTCATTCGCCTGCATTTGCATTCGCATTTGCATTTGCATTTATGTCTGCATTTGCATTTGCGCTTGTGACTTGAGCTGCTTTTTGCGCATATGTGAGCTTCTGCGTTGATTTTTGCGAATTTTGCATGACTTGCAACGTTTGCGAAACCTGCGTCTTCTGCGAGATTTGCACATTCTCTGTCATTTGCTTTGCATTGATTTTCTTTTTGATGTTTTCAGCATTTTGTTGAATCAATTGTAGAATGATCTTCAGTTTGTTGTTTGTTTGACTTTAAAGTCAATCAATTTACTTCTGAATTGAGTTTTCTATGCTTTCGTTGCATGCTCTTTGAATGTAGATTAAGCTATGACTTATAGTCTCTTTCTGTTTTGATATTGCTTGTCTTAGCTGATTGACTGCAAATTCAATTCTTTCGTGCAATCTCTTTATCTGCATCTTTTTAGAGATGACATTGTAGCACTTGCTTGTACTAACTTCGATGCTAGCTTCTTTTTGCAAACTTTTCATCGCTTTTCGCTTTTTCATTTCTTTGAATTTCACAATCGCTTGTGTTTACTCTTTTTGCTGCGAATTTGCATTTCGCAGATTGATTGTATTCTTGTCATTATGCGCTTTTGCATGTGAATTTAGCATTAATGCATCAAGTGAACTAAACATGTATTGCGTTTTTCTATTTACTGATGTGAGCGATTTTTGTTAACTGCAAAATAAATCAACAATGTTGTTCTGCAGTTGTTTGCTTGTTGATGAACTTATGCTAAGTTCATCTCATAGATTTATTTCAATCTTTAACGTTGACTTTTTGATTTCTATCGTCGACGTTTTAAGTTCTGACGCTGAGCTATTGCTTCTGCTGAGTTTCACGTTACTATTCGCGAAACGAGACGAGAAAAAGCGCATAAAGCGACTCTTTATATTTCTTTTCATAGAGAATTTTTTCGAGTTTCAAGCTTCGAACTTCTAGAAAATTCACTTGACATCACTTAAATATTTCTTTAATCTCTTACTCAGAGCGTTTCACGTAGACAGTAACTTTAGTGTAAAGATTTCTCAATTTCTATCTTGAAACCTGCAATAAATCATCTTCTATTATTGACTTATGTCAGATGAAAATGATATAAATCTAGTCTGCAAGAATCTAGATTACTCTTTTGATAGAAAATGCTTGACGCAATTGCTTTATATCTCAGATATCGAAGTAGTCATGTTATCTCGCTCAGAATAATAACGACTGATCTCGACTTATTGTCTTGCGCATCAAGAAAAGGTAAAACAGATAGTGATTTGATAAGAAACGCTGTACTTCTCTGAAACAACGTTGTTCTCTGTGCAATCTTCAAGTGCACAAGAGTTCGATTTCGATTTTTGCGTCAGTACGCAGTCTTCTGTGCTGTTCTAAAGTCGATTGATGACTTGTTCTTTTCGTGTGAGTTTGCTCTTCGATTTGTCAATCAAATCACTGTTTGAATTGATCACTAAATTTAGTAGATGATGCGCAAATGATAAAAAGTCGAGAAAACACGCTTATTTATTTACTTCTAGATGTCAAAGAAGTCTTTGATCATGTTGCATTGAAACAGCTGATCAAAATATTGATTAAATTGAAAATATTGATCAACTTAATCAATTGAGTAAAATGTTTCTTACAAAACAGAATTATTGACTTAGCATTTGACGACGAACATCAGAAACCAAAGAAAATAAGCACAGAAATATCACAAGACTCATTTATCTCGCTCATTTTATTTCTAATTTATATTCGATACTTGTTTTCAAAGATTCGCGCAAAGTTCAAAAATTTACAGTCACTCAGCTATATTGATAACGTGATGCTATACATTGAGAGAAGAAATATTGACAAGAATGTGAAAATGCTGGAAAATGCAGCAAAAATCGCTTTCACATGAGCTGAGAACAACGCAATGCAATTCAATGACTTGAAATCTGAATTGATACACTTTGAAAGTCACAAGATGACATTTAATCAAATGATTATTCTACTCAATAACATAATCATAAAATCAAAGACATGCGTACAATGACTAAAAGTCTGACTGAATCGAAAGCTTAACTTCAAAGTTTATGTGCAAACGAAAATCGCGACAGTCACAAGAATGCTACACTCGTTGTTTAGATTAATAAATAGCGAGTGAAAACTAAATGTCAAATCAGAAAAGCAGTTATATCTGACATGCATCACATCTATTAGCGATTATGACGTCGAAATATGATGAAATAATCAAAAAAGCTACTTAGTCAAATTTCGCAAACTGCAAAACGCTGCATTACGAAAAATTCTGAGTGCATTTCAAACATTATCAATAGATGCTATGCAAATAGAAGTTGAAATCTCGTCGATGAAGATGCAATTAAATCAAAAGTGCAAGAACTATGCAATTTGAATAGTTGAATTATCAAAAAAACATTTTATCAGAAAAAGAACATTTATTTCATACTCATCTCAATACTTTATTGAATTGAATCTAGATCTGAACGCATCGAAATATCTGAACTGAAACGAGATGAAGTCGAATTTACCTCGAAAAGTCAAGAAGTGCAAAGATAAACTCACGCAGATATATTGAATATTGAACCAAGTGCAAAAAACACTGAATTCAATACAAAAGATCAAAATATCTTACTTTAAGAAATCATGAGATCAAGAAATTGAATATCTGACGAAATTGCAAATCGAATTTGCAAAAAGCGAAACTTGCGAAACGATCAATATGCATTGTAGAGAATTAGAAAGAATTATCAAAAAGACGAAGAACATAGTGATGTATATCAACGCATCGCAAATTCAAAAAAAGATAGCAGAGATTGAAACAGAAATCAAAACAACAGTGATATTCACGCATGAGCTCATCAGATGCAGCAAAGCGACAAGCGTTTCAGACAAAATTATCATAACGAAAGTGAAACTGCAAGCTATTAGCGATGCAATCGCAATGTGCAGCGAAAAAGCACTCAAAAACAGCGAAATTTGAGTGTACATGAACAGTCAAATGACTTTGCAAAGACTAAACACAAAGAGCAACGTCAATGCAAAGTTATTCAATGATATATAACAAAACTTGATCAATTTACGTTAGAATCAGTGTCAAATTCACATACAGTGATTGCAAAAGCATTATTGAAAACGAAAAAGCAGATTAATTGATCAAAAGCGTTGCTCAAGAATTATCAGTTATCAACAACATGAAAACAATCATCATAAGCTTTGTCAAAAAGCAAATTTGCAAAAAAATTAAATTACAATGATTAAATGTCTGAAAAAGCAGCATCAAGAAGGGAAATCAGTATTGAAAACACATATCGAACATGAATCTAAGTCAGAAATCACTAAAAGAGCTTAGAAAAATAGATAGACTAACGTTTTCAATCTTTATTCAGTTGAAAATGAGACATGACTATTTCAAGAGCTATTTGCATCGATTATCAGAGAATAATTTGAACAAATGTTATGAAATATGCAATGCAAGTCAAACATCAGAGCATTTACTACTAAATTGCAAGCATTATAAATCAGAGCAGATAAAACTTAAGAAAAAGACTCAGCTTAAAAATACAGACATCATATTGACGCTGTTCATCATCAAAATCGAAAGAATTGCAACATTAAAGTATTTGAAAAACACTTGAATTGCAACAAGAAAATGACTATTAGAAACGAAAGAGTAGAACGCGAAGAGTGCAAAAAGATGAAGAAAAACGAGAGTACAATTGCGAGAATTTGAGCGAGAGTGCTTATATGTGCAAATTATCAATGTGATTGATCAATGAAAAGATATAAAGCAGCGACTTTGACCAGATTACATATAACTTAGCATATACACAGCGTCTAGACAGTGTCATAGTCATAGACTGCATGCACTTAATGAAGAAAAAAAAATTAGCATACATACAATGTCTAGACAATGTCATAGTCATAGATTGCATGCACTTAATGAAGAAATAAAATAAAATAAAAAAAAAAAATTTATTCAACGTCTACGTGACATAAGTCAAATCAAGAGAAGAAAAAAGTTATTCAATACAATTACACTTTATTTTCTTATCATGCATATCTTTCTTTCATCACACATTTCTCTGCTTAATAAATGATCATCATTGAGCAAAAGAACACAGTTTCTGCGTTATAATCATGAGCATCATGAATGCAAAGAAATATCTTTCATCTTTAAATTGAAAATTGAATTGAAACATCATTGCATAGAATATCATTAATAAAAAGCAAAGCAAAGACGATGCATTATAATAAACAGCACAAACATTCATAAAAGTTTACTTAAGCATCATATGCTGAATAAAAGCTATAAATTCATTATTGATAACACAGTGTCAATTTTATTGTTTCAATGACGTGAAGTTATTGTATAGTCAGTGAGTGATTTTCTCTTTCAGAGAATTTTGTTCATTTAATATACATAACATAGTTTTTCTCATGAGTTGAGTCTAAATCAATATCATAAGAGTGTATGAATTCAAATCAAATCAAATCAAATAATATATAATTCTTAATACATTTTATATTTATATGACTTATTTTATGCTTATTTATAATATAATAAATAAATAAACATGAAAAATTTCAAATATTAATTTTTGACTTGCAACAATTTCATCTGTACAGTTAATAAATTGTATGAGAGCTTGTTTTGCTCATATGAATGTGTTTAATGTCTTGTAATTAAACTGATCACATCAAGTCAAGTTGAAATTTTTTGAAAAAAGTGTTGAGTTGAATTGAGAATTTGAATCTGAAAACTTAAGTTGAGTTGAGAAGCTTGACTCAACAACTTGACTTGAAAACTCAACTCAATTTAACAAGATATTAGATAAATGTAAATAGCTTGATTGACAGTTTACATGATTCTTCTTCATGACTTTTCATCATGTTTTTTCGTCATGACTCTCTATCAAAGTCAAACGATCTTCATGTTTTCTTGTTATGATTCTTTATCAAACAATCTTCATGTTTCTCTTTATGTTTCTCTTTATGTTTCTCTTTATGTTTCTCTTTATGTTTCTCTTTATGACTCTATATCAAACGATCTTCATGTTTTTCTAGACTGATCGTCGAGTCGAGTTTTCATATTTACATTCTGACTCAGCTCAATTACTCGAGTTGAATCTTCTGACTTGACTCGATTACTCGAATCGAATCATCTGACTCAGCTTAATATCAATCTTGAATCAGGGTTCGATTCGAGTTCTCGATTCGACTCGCCAAGCAATCGAATATGACGTCAAGAGAACTAAATATAGAAATTTTTCCGGTTTTTCGCCTTTGCATTACCTTTTTGCATTACCTTTTTGGTAGAAAGTCATAAAGGGGAACATGAAGAGAAACATGAAGGGGAACATGAAGGCCGTTTGGTAGGGAGCTTTGGTAGGGGGCTATGGTAGGGAGCTATGGTAGGGAGCCATGACGGGAAACTATGAAGGCTGTTTGATAGGGAGCTTTGGTAGGGGGCTATGGTAGGAAGCTATGGTAGGAAGCCATGACGGGGAACTATGAAGGCTGTTTGGTAGGGAGCTTTGGTAGGGGGCTATGGTAGGGAGCTATGGTAGGGAGCCATGACGGGGAACTATGGAGGCTGTTTGGTAGGGAGCTTTGGTAGGGAGCTATGTTAGGGAAACATGAAGGCTATTTGGTAGGAAGTCATGGTAGGGAGCCATAATAGGGAGCCATAATAGAATATCTACCTATCTACTTCATGTCTTGGCGGGCCGGGTCGGGAATTTCGGGTCGATACTCGGTTCCAACCCTCTAACCCGGCTCGATTACTCGGGTCGAACCTTCTGACCCGGCCCGACCTCGATGACCCGGCCCGACGCGGCCAGTTTATGTTTTCCCTTCATGACTTTCTACCAAAAAGGTAATGCAAAAAGATAATGCAAAAGTCGGAAAATTTCTATATTTAGCCCTCTTGATGTCAAGCTCGAGTTCTTGGCGGGTCGGGTCGAGTTGACCCAATTCCCAGTCGGGTCGGGTCGCGTCGGGTTGGAAATATGCTCAATCCGACTCGGGTCGGGTTGAAAATGTGAGCAACCCGACTTCGGATCGGGTCGGATCCAAAATGTCAACCCGAAACTCGACCCGACGGTCAGTCTAGCCTTGTTGATCAAATCGGTATCTGGAACGATGGTTCTTTTCTCTGCGTTGCCGAAAAGGTGAAAAGGGGCCAATTTTGGGGCGGGCGCGAAAGATTTCGATTTTCGGTTTTTGGCTTGCAACACAGTCACGTGTGCAGCTATTGAGTCGTATGGGGGCTTGTTTTGATCGTACGAGTGTGCTCTATAACTTGCCGCTCAAATTGGTATATCATATGCCCGGGTAGGTCGCTGTCGCCAAGTAGGCTGGAGTACTCTGACTAAATGATTAATGTTCTAACAACAATTGAATGACGGGGTCATAAATAACCACATTATATGTACATATTGTCAATGGTTCAAGGAGCGATATGCAAGTCAACAAGCACTACAATGACCTAGCTAATGCTTCGTGGGACACACAGAAGTTGCTAAAAACTATGTGCTCTTGTATTTCTTTTACTGACGAGCATTAGATACTATCACCAGCGTTATAGCATATTTTCAAGATACGATGAAGGCGTTCGCATAACAGAAGATGCCTGGTATGGTGTGACACCGGAACCAGTCGCACAGTACGTCACGGAATGCGGGCTTATGATATAAATACTAATTTCTCCCAAGGAGAATAGCGCAGCATATCGCAGACGCAGCCCCAGCAGGGAAATTCATTCTTATCGATTGTTTTGCTGGTGTTGGTGGCAATGTCATTGCATTCGCTAGATCTAGCAGATGGAAGAGAATCCATGCCATTGAAAAAGACCCCGCTGTACTGGCTTGTGCTAAGCACAATGCGGAGATCTATGGGTGTCAAGATAAAATATCCTGGTATGAGGGTGACTGCTTCGATATCTTGAAGAGGGAGCTCGCAGACCTTGGCGAATACAGTGTAATCTTTGCCAGTCCCCCATGGGGTGGTAGGTCAACTATGCACGGAGTCATAATCCTACTATTATCTAACCTACAAAGGTCCTGGCTATCGATCGGATCCTGTTTTCGATCTGTCCAAGATGCAGCCATACTCGTTGTCGGATCTTCTGGACCCTCTACGGGAGGTAACGGAAGACATCGCTCTATACCTACCAAGGACGTCCGATCTTTTGCAGCTGGGTAATTCAGCCGGCGAAGACAAGCAGGTGGAGGTGATACATTACTGTATGCAAGGTGCAAGTAAGGTAAGCACAATCAATCTTCTTCTGGTGTGTATAGCTCTCAAGAGTGTGAACAGGCACTCTGCGCATACTTTGGGGGAACTCGATTAGTTATACCTCAGGAGACCCAAGCACCGACACAAAACTCAAACTATCCACGAAACCGCATGTAGTTTGTGCTTTTTACAACCAAACAAACCTGGGATATCGCAGTGAACATGGACAATTAATATAGGAAGGTTGTTGAGGGAACATATGGCTGCTGAATGCTATCACTTGCAAGTGGTGTTGGAGGAACCCTTATCAAGCTCAGTCTCATTAGTAGCTTGTAAGACTTTAGCACGGGCTATAACCTGAAAACCGATGCTGATCTTTGTTCAACGCTGGGATTACCAAATTTGAACCGTGCAAGCCGCTTCAAGATAATTTCCACCTCATGCTTATTGATGTGGCAGGTGAAACCTTTCTCATCTTAGCCCTATCTTGGTCGCGGCAAATACGCGCTTAAGGCTTAGGCGCGGGACCAGGATACTTGAATTCTTACACAAAGCTTCCTTGCATAGCACTTCGAGTTATTTACCCCTTGAGATGCTACAACTTAGGTAGAACCCTTGAGCACAAATCAAGGTCCAAAGATGCCATCTTACCAGCTTCTTACCATTAGATAATGAACGGAGGTGGTGTGGGCAACATGCCTCATGCGACAAGCCCAGGCGATTCTCAAGAAGAGCAGGATGATATCCTGATCCAGAAGGTTCTTGATCCTGAGAACCCCATTGACTTCACCAGTGAGCTTGAGCCTGGGGAGAAGGCGGACGATGCAGTCGACTTTGGAGACTTGGCAGATGATGATCTGGCCGAAGATGAGGAAGAACACGACGTGCAGCATCATTCTACAGCTCATTCATCGAATGTTGATGACTCTTTTGGAGGCCTGGAGAGCTTCGGGGAAGGCGAGGGCCTACCTGAATTGACAAACGAGAGGCACCCCGACGGCGAGGGCGATGGATTCGATGATCTATTCGGAGATGCGCCATCTTCTCCGCTTAACGTAGAGGATGAATCAAGAGAGGGTCGGCTACCAGAAACTCCAGGTGATCTGAACATGCCCTTTGACTTTGAAGACGATGTATCTGGACAATTTATCGAATTACCCGCTCTTGGGACGCGAGAAACATCTCACTCCCAACTCCAGAATCTGTTCCGGCCTGTAGCATTCAGTTCCGAAGATCCTACGATGTCAAAGGAACAGCAAATGCAACAGGAGCTTTTTGCAATGTCAGGGCCAGGGTCAGGGTTTGGTCCGGGTTTGATGGAGATATTGCCCGCTACTGCCGAGAACCGTGACCAGCTCCTGGCCCAGCTTTGGCCTGATTTTGAGCGGGATACCATACTACGGTTCATGAACCTGGTTCCTATGAAAAAAGCCCACTACGTTGGCAAGACACCTATTAAGCGCCCAAAACTTGTGCAGCCTACGAAATTGAACTTTGAGTTGGCTCCAGATCAAGAGAAGGCTTTCAGGCTACCTTCCAATTCGAACGGAAGGACTCAAGATAGGGCAGATCCTCTGGGTCTTGTGACAATACAGCAAGCTCTCTCGGACAGAAAGGATAGTGACCATAGTATGGATCCAGAGTCCGATTTTGAGCAAGAACCAGTCGCAGGAGTCACTTGGCAGGACTTGCAGCTCGTGTGCGAAGATTGGGATAACAGCAGCGCGGCAGAGACTCAGAGTCCAGAATGGACCCGGTTATCTGGGGATGATTGCAACGCATCAAGTGGCATGGAGCATGATTTAAATGAAAATCCAAATAAATTATCTGCAAAAGTATGTACTCTGTAAGACCCCAGCAGTCTTCGCTCACTGATTAGCATGCAGAGGCGAAAGTTGGACGATCCTGAGGCAAGTATACTACGTTATCCACGCTTCTCTTGTCCTTCACTCCAGGACCCGGAGGCAGCTACGGCAAAGATCGCGCGAAAGGTGACACTGGACCTTAATGATTCACGACTTCTATTAGACTGCAATCGTAACGATTTTGTGCATCGAAAAAGTTCTAGGCGACAAGATCTGAGTAAGGGAGAACGGGGGGCGTTTCAAAAGGGTATAAGTCAGAGATATAATATCTCTAATGACGAGGCATACGATCTGCTTAAAGAGAATCACCAAAGCAAAGTTCGGAGTACACTTGGTAATCTCAGCGTCGAGCACAGCTTGCCGGCAATAAGATTACAGTGGCCTCTTGTAAGTTCGGATTTGCTCCCATTTGTTTGCGAAGCAAGAAATCTTTACTAAACTCGCCCAGTACAAAACAAAATTGGAGAAAACGGAGGCTCGTTCGTTTCACAGACCTATTATTAAGTTTATGCGCAACGAACAAGTCATCTTCAGTAAGCCGCGTGTTGTCAAGAAAAAGCATCTGAAAGGCAAGGACACCCCGGCTATCTTCGGGACCTCTAAAGATC
>JAABUR0100002648.1_pt1 | contig 26695 bp, 29 predicted proteins | sample 5560091 | NCBI WGS metagenome assembly JAABUR01 (sample SAMN10711879, study PRJNA513375) | rock metagenome | isolation source: Antarctica rocks | place: Antarctica: Victoria Land, University Valley sud
TGTTACGAGCGTATCAAGACTGAACAAGGCTGAAGCTCTAATCAATTCGCAGTGAACGCTAGCGAGTTCTCTGCGTAATGATTAGAACTAATCAGCGAGCTAGTCAGATATGACTCAGATATGACTCAGATATGACTCAACATTCTTTTTCTTTCTCAACACTCTTTTCTTTCATCAACATCTTGTTCATCTACGTTACATTCTTCTCGTGTCACAAACACATTTCTTTCGAGTCTAGCGCAGTCTCTGAACATTACATAAATAAAAGCTTTTGTATCAACTCTTTTCTGTATTCTTAATATTCAGTTATAGCTATCTTTAAAGATCAAGCACTATTCAATTCTGACTTTCGCTGATTGACTCATCTAGACACGATTCTGACAATTACTTTTAGCAAATCAAATACAAGAATGTTCTGTCTCAGTTTTTATTATCATGATAACAAAACATTGAATCAAATGATTTTCATAAGCAATTTCTCTTATAATTCTGCATTTTATTTGACTTTCTCATCTGCATGCAGATTACTTGTAACATGCATATTAAAATTATTAAAGTTTGCATGATTGTAAAAACTTTACATGCAATCAATGCATAATGCTTCATCATTATACAGCACTTTAATATCATTCAAACTTTTAATAATTTTTAAACTTTACTGTAATTAAACAGTAAATTTATAGTCAGCATCATGTATAAATGAGTTTCATTACTAATCTTCTGAATCATATTGCAAGTGATTTTCTTTCAAATCAATGTCAGAAATTTTAAAAACTCATTATTATTAAAAATGATGTAAGATTCTGATATGTAAACAGCATATTAAACTTCAAGCATAATAAATGTTATAATTGATCTTTGCTTAAATATTATGTTGATTGAGAAAATCATTTTTCTACTTGAAAGTCTTTCAATCTTTTGAATAATTATGAATAAACACTTGATGAATATCATTTTGTTAATTTTATTATCAAAGAATCACATGCATTATTATGTGTAATATTTTAATATTAATGTCAAGAACTTTAAATTCAATCTTTATTATTTTAATTCAGCTCAAATTTGACTTAAATTTAATTTAAATTTAATTTAAACATTTTATTTAAATTTGACTCAAATGTGACTTAAATATATTTCAGTTTCATTATGCATCATTATGTTAAAATGCATTTTATCTTTTTATGCATTATTATATTAAACTGCATTTTATCTTTTTTTTGTTTAAATCTGACTCAAATGTGACTTAAATGTATTTTAATTTCACTGTGCATTTTCATGTTAAAATGCATTTTGTCTCATTTTACTCTTTAAACATTTTACTTAAATTTAATTTAAATGTAACTTAAATTTATTCTAGTTTCATTTATGCATCATTATATTAAAATGTATTTACATCAACTTTTGTTTCATTTTAATCTTCATCTTTATTTTCAATTCTTTCTTATTTTTTTTTTTTTTTTATCATTTTGTAAAAGTTCAGTCTTGAAGAGAGAAATTACTGTCATGATGTCAAATTATTACTTAAGTTTAAAGCATAAATCAGAACTTACTTTAATCAATTTATAATTAACTTGCTTAAGTTGATTGTATAATGATTAAAATTAGCTATAAATCATTAAAATTTTAAATTCATTAAATTTATTTCATAATTTAATGAATTAAATCATTAACTCAATCATTATTATTTTAATTTAGTTTTAATAATTTTGTTTTAATCATTTCAGTTATGTGCATGAATCTTTGCAATCTTAAATCATAAAACTATTATTTAGTTTTAATTTTGCTCAATTCATGTATATAAAAGTCAAGCTTTCATTCTTTTCTTTCACTTTTTATCTTTCATCTTATACATTATTTAATGTATTGTTTTGTATTTAGATTTTATCAAGTCACTTAAGTTGATTATGATCAACTTAAGTAGTAATAATAATATTATTCTTTTATATTGATAGTTTTTAGTCTAATTTTTGACAAAAATGTTAAAAATAAAAAATGATACTATTACTTTTATAATTAGTAATTTTTGCATTGATTCAACATTAGTAAATAAGTATTTACTCTTCACTCACTTCTTTTCTTTCTTCTTCATCTTGTATGTTTAATCTACTAAATAGTTCAATATATATTTACATGTTTATCTGCTCTTTTATTCTCATATATCAAGATATTTTTCAAACTTTGAAAGACATAATTGTAATTCTGAATCAATGAAGTTCAATGCTTTTAAAATAATTGATTTATATTAAGATTTGATCTATTTTAAACTGATCATATCAAGTGTTGAGATCGTGCCTAGAATCTAATCACACTGCAGCGAGATAGTACGTAGCTGAATAAAATGTTTGATCAATAGAGATAGCTATAACTAGAAAACTAAGAATATAGAAGAAAGAAGACAGTTTCGAGCTGTATCTATAGTAGATTGAACAAAGAGACGAAGTAGTTGATTTGCTAAAGCTCAAATAGATGAAATGTTTCAGCATATTTTGATTCGAAACATCGCTGTTTCTTGTTCACATATTGAAATTTCTAGAGTCTATTGACTAGACTTTATTTAATGTCAACACACTTCGTAACATCAAGTTGAATTATTGAGATCAAGTCAAGTTCTTAACTTATTAAAACTTAATTTAAGTCAAAATTCTTAACTTAAGTATTTAAGTTAAGTTGAGATGTTTAATCTGAGTATTTAAGTCAAGTCAGAGAATTGAAATTAAGTATTGACTTGAAATTCTCAATTCAACTCATTAAAACATGAAGATAAATAAATAAATAAATATTTTATTATGACTTTTTATTATGACTTTCTATCATGATTTTTTATCAAATAATCTTCATGTTTTTCTATCATAACTGTTAAAAATCAGCATAAAGCAAGTCATATAAGTATTATTTAACTAATAAATAAATGTTAAGAAAGAACAGTAACTACAGAAAAGAACTCAATTTTTATATATACATTTCTCAACTTTATGCTAAACTTGAAAGAATTGACATCTTACACATATGAATGCAAAGACTCAATGACATCACATTTAGCTCAGATTTTCGCTAAACTTGATTAGAATAAAATCAAGATGAAGATTAATTGTAGAATAAATGAAGATTAAAATCATAACATTACTTTTTTTCTTGACTATTCATGTTTCCATGAATGTTATTTCTTAATGCGCTTTTTCTGAATATTTGATATGAAAGTCATTCATCATCTTTTGAGCATTCATAAATTCATCATCATCAGCGTTATATCAGTTGAAATCATTGTCATAGTTCTTTCATTTGACTCAATATTGAAGTCATTTTTAATATCATCAAAAGTTCAATATATTGTTGATTTTTCATTCATTTTCATTGTTTATCATTATTGACTTTGAAGATTCATTCTTCTAATTAAACAGAAAATCATTGATGACAAGATAAAGAAGCTCTGAATGAAATACATCATGTATATGCATAGTCTTGAATAGTTTTAATTTATAAAATGAGTCAATAAAATCAATTATTTGAAAAGAATTAAGCATTTTGTCATTCAATTTTTCGAAGAATCTTGCTGTAATGATGTTTCATTTATTCAAAAACATCTTTGATTCAATCTTATAATTAACTTTCTTTTTATGCTTATTAGCTTAATTCATCATTTGCTCTCATGTTTTGATCAAAGCTTTGCAAGCAAAGATTAATGTTTTATTCATGTGATTAAATATATTCTTGATTCAATCAACTTGCAAGTGTTTGCAAATACTTTCATACTCAATGATGTCAGAATCAAAACTCATATGAGAATGAAAGCTTTTATTCATGAAAAAGAAGATCAAGAAAATGATTGAGAACAAAATGTTATTGTTAACAAACTCAATCATGAATAATCATTTAAATCAGTCATTTTGCATATATGAACAGAAAAAACACAAATAACGCTTGATGTTCTGATTAACTCATTTGCTTTGATCATTGATTTGAGAGTGATAGATGATGAATAATTAAAGAGAAATGTTTAGTCATTTGCAAAGAAACTTTTATAAAATAAAGATGAATTGCATATTTTTGTCAAATACAATGAAGCTGAGTAAATCATAAGTTTGATATATTCATTAAATCAACATTTTCGCTATTCTTTCGACTGTGATTTCTTCATCATCAATGATGCAAGAAATATAATATCTTTCTTTTAATAATTTGCAGATGACAATCAGAATAATGTTGTAGTTGAATGAATCAAATAAATTGATAATGAAGTTTATTGCTATGTCTTGTCATCGCTGTTCAAATATCAATAAAGATTGAAGTAAGTTATTTGATTTATCTTTAGATGTCTTTGATCATTGATAAACATAGCAGTTTTAAATATATTGATTTATTGTTTTTTGCATGAATGATTAATAGTAGTTTCATTTGATGATCTTCATTATTCTAAAAATATCAAGATGATTTATTGAGAATTGATCATGCATTTTATGAATCAGATTTATTTGTAAAAGCTTGTTGAATGAGACTTATAACTGATTATCTTTGTATAAAATTTCATTCTGAACTCAACAATTCTTCATCTTGATGTCTTTGCATTATGCTTCATCTTTGATCTTTGCTTCATAAAGTAAAGTACAATTCTCATTGATTTTATTCACATCAAAAACTTGTTTATAAATTGACTCGTTGACATTCTTCTTTAAATCAGCAATCTTCATTCAATTCAACATCAAAATAATGATTCATTGATAATAAATGCATTCATCATTGAAATTTCTGAGTACAAAGTCAGCTTGATAAGTTAATGCATCAATTTTAATGTTTTATTTATTAAATTGATATATTATCTTAAAGTTAAAATCAGCTAGCTTTTGTACTCAATGCATTTAATATCTGCTCAGCTTTTTGTCTTTCATTAATGAGATGAATGCTTAATGATTAATAAACATTTTGATAGAAATGTCAGTCAACTTCAGTTCAAGTCATTAATGCTTAAATGCTTGAATGATGATTAGCAGTTTTTTATCATATATTTTGTAATTGCATTCAGCAAAAAACATATTCTTGCTATAAAAAGCAATTGAATGTAATACTTCTTCATCATCATATTAAAAGAAAACTTCGTCGTTTACATAGTTGAATGAGTTAGTTTTCAAAATAGTTTCATGAATTTGATCAAAGTGACGAAGTATAAAAGTCTCAATCATACATTTCTTCATATGTTTGAATGCAGTCTGACAAGTCTCATTTCATTCAAATATGATTTTCTTTTGAGTGAGTCAAATTATTGAATGAATAATCTTTGAAAAGTTCTTGATAAAGCATCGATAAAAGTTGCAAAAGTCAATGAATGACTGAATCTGAGTGAGATTATTGAGAGTAAATCATTTCACTACTGCTTGTATCTTTCATGAATTCATCTTCAATTCTTTAATGAATATCAATAGTTCTAGAAAGATGATCTCTTGAACATGAAACTTGCATTTGTTTATGTTCATCTGTAAATCAGCTTCTCATAGTTTATTCAAGATCAATCATACATGTTGCTTATGTTTCTTCAAGATCTTGTTGTAGATGATAATATCATTTAGATAAATTTGACAAAATTGATGAAGATATTTGAACAGTACATCATTCATATAATGTTAATAAAATGTTGATTCATTGATTAATTCAAAAAGCATTACATGATATTTGTATAAGTCAAAGAAAGTGATAAAGATAGTCAAATCTTTGTTATCTGAATGCATTTGCAGTTTATTGAACATGATAATGATGTTTAATCAAGTCAAATATTTGCTTTCTTGTATTTAAGCGAGAATCTTATTGATCAATGACAAAGAATAGCAATTTCATTTGATTAAAGCATTAAGCTTTTTATAATTAATGCAGAAATGCAAACTATCATCTTTCTTTTCAATGAACAAGATGAGCGAGATGTATGAAGCAAAGCTAAAGAAAATGAACTTTTTGTTCAAATGTTTGATCAAATACTTCTTTATTTTCTGAAGCTTGTAATTGAACATCTGATATAGTCTGCTTTGAGAAAATATTTCTTCATTGATCAACTTAATTTTGTGATCATAAAAATGATGAGATGATAGCTGATTGATCATAACTCGATTGAACATGTTTAAATAGTCATGATACTCAAGAAGAAGCTTGACTTTGATCTCTTTGAAAGTCTTGACGTGTGAAAGCTTATGCAGATTCACTTCTTTAAGCTTATTTTCAACTGTAATTATGAGTTGATTAATTTTCAAGATAATAACAGCAAAAGTCTTTACATTTGATTATTTGACTAACATTCTATAAGTTGCAGTCTTTATCATTGCAATGTTCATTGAATCTGATGTCAATTTAAAAATTTTGACGTTAGTTAAAGTCACGTCACATGATTTTAACTGTTCAATTAGTTTAATTGACTTCTCATTAAACTGACTGAAAGAAAGTGATTTCAGATTGAATTGAAATGTAGTGAAAAATCTCTTCAATATATGAGTAGAAGTCAAACTCTTTTATTTCATGATTATTTTATTGTTTAAGAGTAAAACAATTGATTTCTAACTAGAAGTGAAATTCAAAAATTGAAGAAAATCAATTTGCATATTTATCACTAGATTAATTTTGTTCATTCATGTTTTTTCAAGAATCATTTGATGTTGATCTAATTGAGTGATCAACATAAAAGCAATTTCAATCGTATGACTTTGAATGATCAGATTCAAATAAATGACATAAATAATAAGCTTTTTTGCATAATGATCATTGAATTCTTGTATTGACTTCACTTTGATCAAAGTCAAAGATTCAATTTGCAACTGATCATAAACAATCTGCACAATTACTTCATTAATGAATGAATAGTCAGCAGCTTTAATGTTAATCAATGACTTCAATGAGTAACTAATTTCATTGCTAAATAATATACATTCAGTAATCAAAGATTCAGAAGCAAAAGAATTGTTTAACATGTTCATTATTGAAGAAATTAACATGTTTTTCATCATGTCTTTGATGAAAGTCTCTAGTTTTTTGCCTCGTTATTCTCAAAGAAGAAAGTCATTTTCTCATTCTTTTTATTCTTCAAAATGATGATTTCATGTAAATGAAAGATGAAGACATAAAATATTAAAGTATTGATCTTGTTCTGAAAGCAGTTTTTAAATAAGTGATCTAAAATCTTGCAAATATAGCAAATGATAAATGATCTGACTAACTTAAATGTAGAAAAAATAGTCAACTTGATATATTTGATTATTGAAGTCATCATTGCTGACAGAGAAGTAATGCACTTTTCAGATGTAATAATGACTTTGACGATGATCATGCAACGTTTGCTTCAAAGCTAATAATTGACTCACTGTTTATTATTCACATTTTGAAGAAAAATCTTGAGATGATGAAGTGAAGTGAAGTCTTCAAAGCATATTGACAAAGCATTCTGCAAGTGATTGTTAATCTTATTTTGAAGATTGTTTATCAGAATGTGATTGTTGTAGTTTAAATAACTGAATAGCTTCATAAAGTTAAAGTAAAAAATGTTGAAAAGCTTGTCTGCTTGTTTCAGAGCGTTGTACTTGCAACAACACTTTCAATTCTTATTTTAATTCTTATAGATTTTTTCAAGATGCTTAAGTAGCTTGTAAATCAAGATGTAAAAATGCAAAGCATCATGATGATGTTAAATAAAGATATGCTCAGCAACGTCATCTTCTAGTCTAAATATCACATAAACAATGCAGATAGTTTCATTGACAAAGTGATTAACATTTATCTGAAGCTTGTCATTTATCTTGATTTTTCAGCTATTTCATGTTGATTCATCTTCATTGATGAATACAGATGAGTTCAAAAACTTGAAAGACTTGTGATGATCATTATCAAATAAAGTGAAAGACTCATGTCAAGTATGATTCTCAATAAATTGATGAGATAAAGATTTTGTAAACTGACAAGATTGAATCTGATTCGTTGAATATGATACTTCTTTGAGTTTATTCTTGAAATTCAACATCTTTTCTTAATAGTGTTTATTTATCTCTTTTAGAGTGTTTATAATCATCTGTTTAATCTTTAGTTGATTCAATCTCTTGTCATGTTCAACTTGAACAACAATTCACTGCTCATTCAATTTCAAAGTCATGTTTTGTTAATCTTTTAACTCAATCAACATCTTGATGATCTTGTTCAACTGATCATGAACTCATTGATGAAGTTGTTGACTTGTGTTAATGTCTTATGAGATAGTGACATTCTGAGATTTAGCTGAAACATTGAAAGAAATAATGAAAATGCATTTGCTAGCAGTGCTTTTAAGCAGATGAGCTGTTCATGACTCGACTGATTCAAAGTCACATGTCATTGTAAGAAAGATAAATAGATAGATAAATTTGTTGTAATAATGAATGATTTGATAAATTTGAGTAAATTTGATGAAAGTAATTCAAAGAATCTCTTGTGAATTTTCTGAATAAACGAAGTAGATTATTTTGTATCATTTACACGTTGATAGCAAAGTAGTTGATCAGCATTTATTTACTGTTAGAGATCAGCATAAAGCGAGTCATATGAGTGTCATTTAACTAATAAATAAATGCTAAGAAAGAAAAGTAGTTACAGAAAAGAACTCAATTCTTATATGTGCATTTCTCAGCTCTGTGCTAGACTCAAAAGAATTGACGTTTTACACATATGAATGCAAAAACTTGATGACATCACATTTAGCTCAAATTTTCGCTAGACTCGATTAGAATGAAATCAAGATGAAGACTAGTCGTAAAATAAACAAAGACTAGAATCATAACAATAATTCTTCTTCATGACTTTTCTTCATGACTTTTCTTCATGACTTTTCTTCATGACTTTCTATCAAACAATCTTCATAGTTTCTTGTCATGACTTTCTATCATAGCTTTCTATCATAGCTTTCTATCATAGCTTTCTATCATAGCTCTTTATCATAGCTCTCTATCAAAGATTTCTATCAAATGATCTTCATGTTTCTCTTCATGTTTCTCTTCATATTTCTCTTTATGTTTCTCTTCATGTTTTTCTTTATGACTTTCTATCAAAAAGTTATTGCAAAAAGATAATGCAAAGATGAAAAATCGGAAAAATTTCTATATTTAACTTTCTTGACATCATATTCAATTACTTAATGAATCAAGTCAAGTCAACAAGTTTTGACTCAACTTGAAATTAATATCAAGTTGAATCAAAATGTTCAATTCAAGTATTCAAGTTGAATTGAGATGTTTGACTCAAGTACTTAAGTTGAGTCAGAATGTAAATATGAAAACTCGACTTGATGATCAGTTTAATTTAGTTAATGAGATTAAGAAGATTGAAATCTCAAAGTCTGTTCTCATCTATGTTCAGCTTTAGCAGCAATGATCAATTCTATTGAAGACTTTCAGCTTTAGAAGCAGTGATTAGTTCTAGCAGCAGTGATCAGCTCTATCAGCGAGACGAATGAGTGAATTTGCTATCTGCTATCGAACTCTTCGCTTGAATCAACCTCAATGCAATGACTATCTCACATACTTTGAAAGACATAATTGTAGCTCTAAATTAGCTGAATTCAATGCTGTCAAAATAATTGATTTATATCAAGGTTTGATCTAGTAATTATGGTTGAGAATATTTCGATGCGCTGAGCGATTGAATGCTTCGCATAGCAGCAATTTTCTGATCAATACTGAACTTCAGACATTCATTATTTGAGAAAACTTTCTAAGACATACTTATAGCTTTGAATTAACTGAGTTCAGATCTTTAGAAATAATCAAAAAGTATTAAAATTTGACATAACAATCAATATTGAAAGTATTACAAATGTTAAAGTTCAATGTTCAACATAGTAACACTCATCACACAAATAACATAAAATCACTACAGTTCAACAATTAACACTTTAAAAGAAGAATTTTGTTTTGAAGTTAAATTAAAGTCTATTTAAAAGATAGAAGATGAAAACTTTATTAGCGATTCTCAGTCTTATAGAGCGAAGATTATCAATCAAATCACATCTGAAATTTCGACAAGCAATATATAAAACACAAAACATCTCTGATCATCTTCATGAACAATCAGACAAGAATTATCTTCTTCTCGAAGTCATGCACACAGTCAAGTCAAGAGACACTGCAAACAATAGTCATCAAAATAAATCTTCTTCATTGAAGAAACATTGAGATTAATGTTCACTGAATTTCTGCTCATATAAAAGTATCGAGAAATGAAATAATGAATAAAACAGCAAAGCAGACTACGAACTGATGCAAAAATCTCTGATCTCTGCTCATTTCATGAACGATGTGCATCTTTTTTGCAACGCTGCGATTGTCGATCAAGATGAGCATCACAAGTCTCAGAAAAAGAACATACTTGAACTGAAAGACTCAGTAACGAAGAAAAACAGCAAAACTTATTATCTCATTCAAGACATCGACAAAACTTACACTTCGCTTGCATACAGATTTACATTAAACTTTAAGCTCAGCACTGATTCAGCTTTGCATAAAAAAGAATAAATCTAAGAAACTATCTTTTTAATTTCAGAAAAGCTAACTCAAGAGAGTATTTATGTAGATAAAGAAGATGAACAGTTAAGCATGTTCTGACTGAATATCTAATCTATCAACGTGTTCGCTTGAAAATAATATGAAAAAAAGCTTGAGTTCAAGATCTGAGAAAAATACTCAGTACGTTTAATTTGACAAAAGAAGTTGCTAAATTCGTGAAATGAAGTCATTTTCTTGATCAATTCAAGAGCATCTTCATTGAGTGTTTTAAAGATTAAACGATGACAAGTCAATACTCAGCTGATATTGAAGGCAAAATGCATTCAATGATGTGAGCTGAGAGTGCGAGAGCAAAGAATTTGAGTCGCGCATCGAGCAATAAAAGAGACAGTCATCTCAAAGAGTTCTGAAAGCTTATACTTCTTATTAATGTGACGTCTGCAAGAGTCTTGTGAACGTGAAGATTCAAAGAGCTGAAGAAAGAAGAGCAAGAAGAAAAAGTGCGAGTGAAAAGCTCAAAGAAGCTTAAGATTTTGAAGATTTGAAAACGAAAGCAACAATTGAGAGCTGCAATTGTAATAGTTTTGTCTTTTATTAGTTTGTTTATAGAATTGAAATGAAATTGCAAGACTTATGAATGACTATTAACATATGCAGAAAGCTATCGAATTCTTGACATCACAATTGTCACATTTCTTCTCAAATTTACTGTTGAATTCAAACATTCTTGACATTCTCAAACCTTCAAAGCTTTATTATCAATAGAAAAATCAATCAAACAGGTAAATTTGAAGCTGTTCAAACCTTTCACAATGCTGACATTCTTTTAGCTATGACAGATTCACTGACTTCGATTCTTTGCTTCAAAATATTACGACTTCTGCTACTTCATTGATGCTTCAAAGCTATCGTCAAAGAGATTCACTGTCACTTCGATATCATCTATAGATTTCAGACAAATCTATTCATGTATGTCTCTTTGTTCAGATCTCAATTTCAATTCAAAGACGTCTCTTGAAAGATCTTTTCAATCGCTGAAGACTCTTTAATTACATATCTGAAGCAACAGTCATGAGCTATGCAGAAAGAGATGATGTGATTTCTATGAAAAGAGTGAAATTTATACGTGCATCAGTTCACGATATCGAGAATTCTGAAGAGAAGACGCTGAAGCAATAAAAAGAGACAGCGTGTGAGCATCAGACAGAACGATGAGCTGCGATTAAACTGAGTCGTCGATTTGTTGCAGCTGACGGCTGAGCAGCTTGTCTTTGTTGACGAGACTTTCTTCAACGAGACTACGAGATGACGTCATCAAGCCTACGCACCAGTTGGTGAACCAGCTCGCTATCAAGCCTCTAGAAAGAGAGAGCATTGCTGAAGTGTTCTTTCGACTTACACGATAGATGACTATCTATTCTGTACAGGTATTCGTGAAGGCTGGTTCAACGGCGAGGCTTTCTTTCGATGGCTAGCAGATGAATTGCTACCTCTATGCAGTTTTTTTCCGGCCTCAAAGAGTGTAATCATCATGAATAACGCCAGCATACATTGTAACGCTCGTATCGAGGAACTCATTACCTCACACGGGTGTGAGGTACGATATCTGTCACCATACTCTCCGGACTTCAATCCCATCGAGCTCAGTTTTAGTGTTTTGAAGGCCTGAGTCAGACGACATTTCGAGGAGATATGGCCCCATTTTGAAGGCACTTTTGGTGAATTTCTTCATTACGCTGTCGAAAGAAGCAGATGTGATAGGTTTTCAAGACAGCATTTCAAGCATAGCGTCGAAGGTTATATCTTTGAAGCTGATATTAAAGCCTTGGAAAGAGATCTTGAAGCTGGTACTATAGATTTTGATTAGTAGTGTCTGAATAGCTTCATATTCACCTATTTGGTTCATCTATTTGAGCCTGTTGAGTATGATCTAATGCGATAATAGATGTTGAGAGGTTGAAAAGTCGAAATGTCTATACAAATTTGGGGGGGGGGGCGCGACAATTGCGATGCCAAGGATTCGAAAGCTTTCTGCATACGCTAATACCCCTGCTTGAATCGGCGAAATAAATAGATACTCCGTCATAGATGGCCTTAGGCTTCTGGTCCCATGTATGAAACAGTCAATCTATCAATCATGAAGCTGTACTAACCCTTCTGAATCCTTTTGCTAACACCGTCATTATCTTCGAAGTTCCTTAGCCGGCCTCATACTTAGCCCACCTCTATAAGAGTGTTGCTAGTGCGACGAGAAAGCTGCCGACTTTCCAATTATCCCCTCAGTCACCAAAGACAAGCTTGGCACCAAATACAGCACCACCAAGAAAAACACTGCCTGGCTCAACGACAAGTTCACAAGCTGTGAATCAGTCTTCCAGCCTCCCTCGATCATCGATCCTCGAAATTGAAGCTCCCCTAGTTTTGGGCAGTGCCAGCTTTCAAGCATCTGGCCTATCGAGATCTGAGGTGTGCTCTTCAAACACTATACAAATTTCTAGCAACAGATCAAGCTCGTGCGAAGGCAGTCTTATTAATCATATGCAAGGTCCTCCTTCATATTCCTTAACAAGTTTTTAAGACCTCTCCACCTTTCATGGTTGGTGCTAGGCCTATACACCATTATTAATAGCATGTAGAGAAACTGGCTGGAATGAAACGCTTCACTTACTGAGCGTAGTGACTTGCGTCCCGAATTACCTAGGGAGGACGTGATATCCACACCCTTCTATGCCACTATTCTCATATCTTACAAGGGGTCAGACAAGCTCATGGCGGGATTAAGGAAACAAAGACAATGCCTCTCTTGTGGGATAGAGTCGATTCAAGACCATTTCATGTTCTTCCACACCCCCGGTAAGGGCATCAAAGCCCGCCTCATCCGCCTACTTCTTATTGAAAGTTCTTTGTAAAATTGTAGGAGCTGATTCGGGGGCATCTTCTGACTCTACCCGCTGTCGCTTGCATGGTAGTCTAACTGTCTATTATTGATATTGCTTGGGATAGATGTAACGTGACTCTTACCAGACTCGATCCCTGGTTCCTTTTCAAATACTCAGCTAAAAATTAGACGAGTTGTTTTAGTGCTATAGTAGTATATGCTCAAGCCTAAGCCACCATTCCCAAATTCTTGAAAGATCGCGAGTTCGATGCTTCCCTTGATTGTTTGAGATGTATAGATACTGCATGGCATGAACAATATCTTGTCTTTGAATACTTCATATAAGAAGTCTCCTCGTTTTTAAAGACTTTGTGAAATATCATCTTCGAGTGATAGACAAGACTAAAGTCATTTTGAATACTGCGATGTCTGTAAGGGGAAAGACATTGAAAAACGAAGGGAGGTACCCTGGTCGAGCTCTCGTTTATTACCATCAAAGAAAGACACTCTTAATCTAAGATTGTTGACGTTGCGAATAGAAAGCAAGTGTCTTCTCCGACACAACTCGACTCGAATGGCCTTTGCCAAATTTAGCTTGTTTGATCGAAACGACGTGCTGCAGCAGCTTGACGGCCTTCTGCACTTGTCCGCTTGCTTCATATGCCCGAGCGAGCACGTGCTGTGACGCTAGGCGATCCGGATGATCTTCAGCCAGCTTGGTTTCTTTGATCTGAACGACGTGCTGCAGCAGCTCGACGGCCTTCTGCACTTGCCCATATGCTTTATATGCCCTAGCGAGCTCGTGCTGCGACGCTAGGCGATCCGGGTGATCTTCAGCCAGCTTGGTTTCTTCAATCTGAACGACGTGCTGCAACAGCCCGACAGCCTTCTGTACTTGCCCATCTGCTTCATATGCCACAGCGAGCACGTGCTGCGACGCTAAACGATACGGATGATCTTCAGCCAGCTTGGTTTCTTTGATCTGGACGACATGCTGCAGCAGCTCGACGGCCTTCTGCACTTGCCCATTTGCTTGATATGCCGCAGCGAGCACATGCTGCGACGCTAGGCGATTCGGGTGATTTTCAGCCAGCTTGGTTTCTCGGATCTGGACGACGTGCTGCAGCAGCTCGACCGCCTCTGTAGTCTTCCCTAGGTTCAAAAGACTGCGCGCATGAAGGTCATATAGTGGCAAAGACTCTTCTAACGGTTTCTGGGGATCATTTCCAAGTTGCATAAACATATCTTCTAGAAGGTAGCTAAGCTTGGAATCCTGCCGCATAGATAATAAGATCCAGCCACATTTCAGGAGAATTGGAATGATTGAAATTGTAGCTTTGATTCCATATGAGAATATTCTGCCAATCTCTATATCTAGATAGGACAGGACGTGCGGTGTTAGACGCCTTTCCTCGGTCTGCCACGTGTTAGTGTTGAAACAGGAAAAGGCAAGAACGCATCCAGCTGTGATCCAAGCTACGCCTTGCTGCTCTGAGTGCTGACGGTCTTTGGCCCAAGCGTGTGCCAATGCGTGCATAGATAACCCTGGTAAGCCGCCTAAGTCATGTCTCGTAACCAACGAAAGCGATGCCAGTAGAGAGATGGCCTCAGTGAGACGGTAAGGATCCCATTCATTGCTCTCTGCTTCCATAAAGCTTGGTAATCGCGAAAGGTGACTCCGAGACATGTCGTCTATATTACTCATTTCTAGATCGCTAATGTTGAGAACTTTCCGGCAACCCTCCCATGCGTCTTGAATGATCTGAAGAGGGAGAATGCTAGCGTTTAACATGGAAAGAATTTCAAGTAAGTGTAGCGCATCCTTTGCATCTTCGTTCTGAGACTTCATCAATACCTCTGCAGATGCTTCGAAGGTCGTGTAAACATCGCAATACCTTGATTGCGCCTGTTTTGGTCGATACTTCAAAAGCCGCTTTCGCTGCCGTCGATAGATGTCAGGGTATTGGTCTAATTGACAGTGATTTTGCCGAACGTAGACGCCAGCCTGAATCAAGGCGAGGGTGTGTGGTCCTAGAAGACGGACAACTTCCTCGGCTTGACTATCGTAAGATAGCCATGAATCTCGAGGAATATCAGCTGCTCTGAATAAAAGCTCCTTAGAATCTTGGTCTTCCAAACCCTTGAGTGCTTCGGCATTTTCTGAGCTGTACTGCCTGCACTCGGTAAGACGAGAAGTTATAATGATGGTGCCTTTGGTGCCAGATGGCAGATAATTCTGGTAGTCAAAATTCGGATCATCAGCATTATCAAGGATAAGAAGCCAACTTTGCTTGGTGTTTGCGAGAATTTGCAAGGCCTCGGGTATGCTCTCAATCGACCGCCCAAGGCCTTCTGCAATGGTAATGAAACCACTTTTCGCGGTCAAAGGCGTATTGACGTCGACCCAGAAAATCCCCCAGAATCTATTGTTGTTAGCTAAATGAGACAGACCATATTAGAGACAAAGTTGGGACGTACTCTTCCTGTGTTAAGCTTGCAAACTTAAGACAGACCTCGCTTTTCCCTTGTCCTCCCAAACCAGTGATAACGAACCTCTTTTGTTTACCGGTAGAAGTACGGTCATTGAGCAATGCTTTCTGCATTCGAAGAAGTAGTTCAGCACGCCCAGTAAACAGATGATTCAGAGCACAAGGTACTACCCAATGTACATTCCCATAAGGATTAGTACCTAGGAAAGGAGATTAGTATATATTTATACACTTGTGCAATAATAGACAATTGAGAATCTAGTTTTAGCTATTTTTCGAATTTCAAAACTCAATTACATACGCTCTGTACGATGCTCTTGCCCGACTTGCCCTATCAGGTCGAGCATCTTTGTTCCGGACGCTGATGCAGTACTTGTGGCTTTCATCCACCGCCGAAGCTCTCCAGTAATCTGCACAAAGCCTGGATCGTCTAGATGCTCGAATTTTGTCATATCTATATGATTACCCCGTATCCCTATAGGAATATAGCCGGGTATGATGGCGGAATGAGAAGGTACAACCTGAAACGTACATCTTAGTTGGGACATAACAGCAGTATTATGCAGAACTTACAACACCAATGCCTGGTAATGGTAATTCTTCATAGAAGCAGGTAATCTCGATTGGTTGGAGGCCACTTTGACTACGAGATCTGACCATAGTGTGGAACCCATCTTGAACTCGTGCAAGCACCTCAGACTCGCTCTCAAGTATGGCTAGAATTTGGGGATTTGTCTGCTTAACGAGACCGATCAGATTAGCTAGCATTTCAGCACACTTCGCGAGACCAGCGCCATGATGTGGTGTGCCAAGGAACAAAATGCCACGAGTATTAACGAAGATGTTCTGAAGATGTTGTTCTGGTCGTTGTCGTGCGACTGACAGAGCCTATATGTATTTCAGCCAGAGCTTATGAGTCAACAAGTCAAGCGACTTACATCCTGACATACAAGTCCCCCCAGACTATGGCATATAAATATGATCGGGCGGTTGTTCTACTATTGTTAGTTTCCTTGCAAGATCAACATTGGCGATCAATGTTTACAGTGTCATCGTCCTCTCTATAGCCAGCAACAGCCGTCAGCAGGTTCATCGAATGGTTCCCTATTCTGTTCTTCGACACCATGCCCCGCCAATCCGCCACATATGCGTCATAGCCGAATGTGAGAACACGAGTGTTAGGAACCCTCAATGGAAGTAAAGATTGAGGCCACGGGACAGCGGCATTTGTTGCCGTCCATGTCTTTTCACGGTCTCCGGTCAGTCCATGAACAAGGATTAGACTATATCAGGCGAAAGTTAGTTGATTTTAAAACGATCCTAGGTACAGGTTCCTGAATACAGGACAGTAAGCTAGGATTATGATTGAAAAGGGCTGACGGACTCGACCACACTGTGCTCTGGATTATGGAGCAACTTAACGCCAGAAGGGAACGCCTTTCCTGATGAGGTCGTTGTCGCGGAGGTGCTTGCAGGGGCGCTTACCGCCGGCTCTGTCCTGGCGGGGCTCCTCTTCGGGCGCTTGAACCATGCCTTCATGGTCGCGACTGTTGTAAAGGTGGTCCAAGGACCGCTGGTTGTGTTGAGAATGTACGTATTACCTTGCAATCTAGACCCTTCAAAACAGTGTATACTGAAGTTCGAAGAGGTGTGCATTTCAGCTCAGCTCCCAACGTCAGGCTCACATTCAGCCCCATCCAAGCTATTGGGTGTGATTCAATCTAGGCGGGGCGATTTACTGACAGGGATAAATGAGGCACAGGCACCCGAGGCACCCATTCGTACCCCGCACTAAGCTCATTCTTCGCTTAATGTGAATCTTCCCGTTTTTGGCTTCGAGACGTAAAAGTGGGGGGATTCCGACTGGGATTAAGCCACACTGAGTCGAACTTACCTTATGTACTTGTAGACTTCCGGATCACAGCTTTCCTAAATTCTGGTTTAGAGATTTGCAGACAAATTTTTTATAACGAACATACCAGCTAGCCGCGTCACTACGTAAGAACCTTGGGATGTTGGTACCTTACAGAAACATACCAGACTTACTACGTTGATGTCGCGTGGACCACGATTCGATTGCACATAATGCTGGTACCACATGTCGTACAGCACAGCTTTGGCTGAAACAACGACAAGATCTAGGCTACCCAAATGTTCGACGTACTCGAAAGAAGTCAAAGTGCCTTGGATGAGTCTCAACAGTCATCACAAGTGTCCGAGGGACTTCATGGGCCCCGAGGTTTATCTAAATGCACAATTTGAGTCATCTCATCATCACTTGCGAGCAGAGGCGTTTTATCATAGGTGTGTTGTAGAATGAATTGAGTCTATCTGCTATCGCGGGGCAAAGATACAACGGTGTGGGGTTTAGTTTGAATATTTGTTGGATCACGAAGGTCTAGGAAACCTGGCGAGCCAGCTTTATAAAGTACCCTAGGAACGCTAGCCCCAACACCTGGGCTCTGATATATAACATTCAGTCAGTCTTCTCTTCAATGAGCTTCGTCTGTGCATCGAAGAAACATTCATCAAGTTTCGAGTCGATGTGTAGTCGTTTTTGCCCTACTATATTGCCTGATTTGCCACCTCTATCGCATTTTAACACTATCTTTCGAAGTATGCCTTTCTTCGAGACCTTGGAGCGTCTGATGATCACGTCATAGCCGTGGGGCCCAGCAAATTCGTTGATTGCAGTGATAAGCTTCTGGTGATTGACATAGAATTCCCCCACGGGCGGTGGAGCTAAATCCATGGCGGCGAAGTGCTGAAGGGCGACGACGAGAGTGAATTAGCAAATAGAAGTAGCAAATGAAAGTATAGGTAGGCGCAATTATTAGGTGAAAAGATGTAGTAGTAGAAGGAAGAAGTAAAATATCGCGACGCGTCCACACCAAAAAATGGAGTACGTAACTATGATCAATGCTACTAAGCCTTTTTGGTGGGGGGGGGGGGTATATGTAGTGAAAGGGGGGGTACGTTTAGTGGTTCCCTTTAAGAATCAGTCAAACTTTTGTTAATGATTTCGACTGACGTTAAGAACCTTATTTTCCAGTCAATCGAAGAACGGGATTTCAACCAGTCGCTCTGACTTTGGGAAAGCATATAACTAGTGCCAAAGCACTTTACCCGGGCCGGTCCAAGAATCGTCGATCGGGTTGACCACCAAATTGGTTTCTTTGGTAAGGAAAAAGCAAAAGACCAGTTCACTCGATGTATTTTTTCTCTTAAAATCTACAAACAGCCATCATTTTCAACACCGTTCCACTTCCCATTTTATTTTTTTCCGTCTCCTCAACACACAGTTTTGCACCTTCCTCTCCGGCCCTTGGCGCCAAACAGCTCCCCACCAAATTCCCTCCACAGTCCAAACTTCCCCATTGCGCTCCTGGTGCCAAAGATTCTGGATCACTCATTGAAGTTTTTACACGGCAACCCTCGTGGCCAAAAGCTTTGAACGCCATATCTAGTCCAGGCCCAGAGTCGATACTGTAAAAGGATATCTCATTGAATCCGCTATCGCAAATGCTAGGCGGGGAGAAAGCATAACGGTCCGCGACCGCATAGCCTTGATCGCATCCGTGTACCTTGGGGCAGGCAGCGTAAGCGTAGAGATGAGTTTCACGTGGGGCGCTTCTCTGGGGGATGTCAAGGTATGGATCCCAGGCGTCTCGTTTGTGGCTCGATGTAGGTGAGGCAGTGGATGCGTCTTGGCCGTAGATGGAAAATTCAATGTTGTTATAGGATACGGCACCTCCCCAAAAACCGTTGGCATCGCTGGGGCCTATAGGAAGAAAAGATGATTAGTAGATACTTGGGCTGGAGAAAAAGAAGAAGTGGTGGAGACGGATTTGATTACAGTTGTTCAGAGCATTCGTAAAACCAGTAACACAGTCATTGCCGCCGGGGATGTTGTTCGACCCGCCGTTGGCGTACAAGACAATATCAGTATTTGGGTCTGCCTGGTTGGAACCATCCGGGTAGTCGAAGCCGAACGAATTGAAGTCAGTAGCTTGAGGGTATGATGCGGATATGCTAGAATCCAGTACGGAACACTCTTGCGATCTAGATCACGTAGACAATTCATTAGCCTTCACCATAACACATTGGTTCAACCAGACTCATAGCCATGGTACGGCAGCATGGATGAGACCTCTATATGGATAGAAAAGGGACAAACACCATCAAGTCGACTTGTTTGCTCGTTGCTTGGCGAAATGGAAGAAGAGTTCAACTCTTAGCAACAGAGGGGAGACATACATAAACGCTGAAGCGCGAGAGCCATGGAATTCTTTTTGACCTTGCGGGGTACCAGAGAAGCAAGCCGCACCAGTGATAGCGGGCCAGCCTGGTGGGCCGGTAGAAGAAGGCGCGCTGGTAGAAGATGATGTGCTTGGCGTGGTTGAAGCCGGGACTGTAGTGCTGCCTGGGTTGGGTGCGATAATGGAGAAAGAGTAATCCCCACACGGTTGGTCAAGTTCGCCTGTGCCGATGATGGTATGGCTATCGTATTGGCCTAAATAACCATACAATTTAGCGTTATTGAGATAGTGAAGGCGAGAGTGGCACGGTCTTGTAGTACTAGGACTTACATGTTGAGATGATACCTGCAAACGTGTCTGCGCAATTTGCAGGACAATTACCCGTAAATTGGATGTATGATAGCTGCACCGATACGCCGTTGAGATCAACCGTGGGATTGAGGTCACTGCCGCCGAGGGTTTTGTTTGTGGACCCCATGCCGTCTATACAAAACTTGCCGACAAGGTCCTTGAGTGTCCCAGGATCAAGACCATTGATACTGACGCCCTGGTGCTCACAATTTGGTCCGGAGGAGGTTGTCGGGGCAGCTGAAGGTGATGTAGATACAGTTGAAGAGGAATCGGAAGCCGAGGAGCTACTATCGCCATTATCGATTGAGTACGTCGTCGATTGCGAGATTGCATTTACTGGTGGGCTTTGCGAAACTGGCGTAGGTACTGTGCAGAAGGCTCCACCCGAGGATGATGACGTTGACGAGCTTGTGGTGCTTGAACTGGAGACAGAAGAAGTTGAGCCAGATGTTGTTGTAGCTGTGTCGGAGTTGGACGAAACGCTTGATGTTCCTGGATCTGAGGTAGTAGGAGCTGAGTCTGACGTTGGTAGATCTGATGCCTCGGGCAGCTCGAGCGTCTCAACTGGTATGCTAGGGATCACAGGCGGTATCGGCTCGCCAATTGGTAATGGTACAATTATCGGAACTACAATAAGACCCGAGCTGGTTGTCTGCTGACTGAATGAGGTGTAAAAGGTCGTTGATCCACTTATTGAGGTCGTAGGAGGCGCAGTAATGGTCGGGGCAACCATGGAGAATGTATAGTCTTGACCTGCTTTGTAAGATGAGGGTATCACCACGGCCTGCGTTGAGGTGTTGGAGTCGTTGTAGCCAATTTTGTGACATCCAGTTGTCTGGCCCACGGGACATACATCGACTGAGTATGAAGTTTAGCAAGTTCAAGAAGGTAGAATCGAAAAAGAATGTTCGATGCTATTTTAGGCAGGCTCACCATATCCCCTCTGAGGTAAATGTTTCTCGGGCTGTGTGAGAGCACAAAGTGCGTGGACAGATACGAGAACTGTAAGAACCGCCCTGCTCCATAACCCGCCAGGGGTGGAAAGAAATGCCATCACGAGGTACTGATCACAAAATTGTTGAAGTGAACAAGGTCATATCATCAAAAGATGCTTGGGATTTGACCAATATATAACTTACAATTTCCGCTATAGATAGATCCAAAGTGAAAACTTATTTCAAACATTGTTATTCGAAACTCGAGAAAACCTGATCCTTCAGAACGCCCTTAACGCCCTTGGCAGGTGATTACTCCGCCATAGTAAACGTTCAGAGTCTGCGTGGCCACCTGAAAGGATGGGGCACCGTCATAAGAGCTGTGATTGCAGCATCGCAACACCATGCCTTCACACATTGTTGTGTGGTTCTGAAACCCAACCTGGAGTCCCTGATTGGGTCCATGACCGGAGAGTGAAACACTAGTGACTTGGTCCTCGTTGAGGCTCCTCCATATAGAGTGCGCCTTTGGGCTAAGACTAAGCAAACCCCAGAGGCTTTGCCATTTTGGTTCTATCTTGGAAAGGTCAGAGCTAAGATAGATTGAAACTCAAACAATCATAGATGACAATATGGTGGGAATCTTGCAGAACACCATAACAAGCTCTGTAATTGTTGAACAGGTAACATAGAATGATGATATCGAGGGTCTAAGAATAACGGGACCTATGACAAGTGTCACGATATCTTTCGTGAGTCTCCTCTGACCGTGTCACCAGAGCTCTCACTTCAAGCTGAGACAACCAGCGAGTAGTATTCTGGCCTCGTCATAGACAGCGACATACTGCGATAAAAGTGGAGCCACGCCGCTGTTAGTACTAGACGCACTTGCTCTAGGCGCTACTGCGACAGAAGCCGTCACACTGAAACATAAGGCGAAGGATGATACAGCAGGTGGCAGTACTTACAGGAGTTCCGCGCTACTAGATTGGATTAATTTGTCTGACATCGACAGTGTGCAAGCAAAAGCAGAGAGCAGGCAAGAAGTTGCGCAAGAAAACAATTGAGAACACGTCGAAAGATGGTAAACCACCAACCTTTCAACGGCACAACGTAGGCGTTATTGTCAGTATCAGAGCTCGAGTTTCAAGAGTGCGGCTGATATAGCTATGCCACTCTCCTACAGAGAGGCTTAGACTGAGGTTTCGACGTTGGCGAGTACGTGACGCTCGACAACTGGGCTAGAGTAGCGCTAGGATCGGGTAAGCGATGGACCCGCCGTTTCGCGCAGCCGCTAACGAAGTCGCTTGGGAACAACACTCATCAATCGCGCTCCAAGTTTTTCCAATTCCTATCAGGTTTGTTGAGCCTTCTTTGGTTCATGTTTCGACTATGCTTGCGTGGAGGAGAGTGTTTCTTCGTGTAGAGACTCTCCCAATCGGATTTCATGCTTCTTCCATCTACTAAGAAAGCGCAACTGTGCTCTTAGACTTACTTCTTTCGTAAGCCGAAGTACCAAGATGACGCAAAATACTCCATGACGCACATGTTGGGAAGTCTTCCTCTATGCCTGATTTCATTGTAAGGTCCAATAGAATCTCCGACTTTCAGTTGCGCCGCAATTTACCCTCCAGATTCTTTTTCCCAGTCTCGTCTCAGGGCTGTGCGAGAGGCCCATAAGTCAGCTATGTTGTTTGTGGTGGTGTTTCGAACCCTTGCGAACTGGTCAGTTTGAAGCTATATCCTGTACCGGATCCTCCTTGATACATAAGTGGTTGTCGCCTGTTCGTAATCAGCTTTCATCTCTTTCATTTGCTAGTGAGTATGTTGGAACGAAGACGAGGCGTATCAATCACAAGGTTGCGAGAAATATGTGCGTCTCGATACATTTATAAGTACGAGCATTGCTTGTATCATTTTCCGGTATTCCCAATTTGAGAGCTTTTTTTATAAGTCGATAATCTCAAAGCAGTGTTTGACACGATCTATCGTTATGAAGGTTCTCCTGGTGTGTACCCTCTCAGTACACCTTGCATTTTCAAGCACCCTACCCATTTTAGAAAATCATGGGACAATTCATTCCCTGGCCCAACGTTCTAAGGAATTACATGTATCCGTTGACGCTGATGCATACATGAATGATGTGAGTCCCCTTTATTGGGTTTTGCCCTTACCGAATTTGCTTTTGCGGCATCTGCTGAACAATATAAGATCGTCAACAATATCACACTACTCTTCCACAATAGTCATTTGAACAATCATGACATTAAGCGGGCCCAAGAAAGACCATCACCTGTGCGGCTAGAGATACGTCCAGATATCGTGCGACGAGTCCCGACTGCAACGACAATGGTCATCCCTGGTGATCCTGCTCCACCTGGTACAGAATGGGATGAGTCTATCGCAAACGATGCTGGAGCCAGAGCCGCTGTGAAAACGGCTTGGAACGAAGCTATACGCATGGCGAATCTTGCCGCCAATGGTCTCCAGAGTCTGCAAACAAACCTCAACAACCAGAATTTCCTCCCCACTGACCTGGACAAGCAAAAAGACTTCATTGCGAAACAGTCGCCGCCGTTAGTCTCATCTATAGTGGGCCTCTGCATGTCTATTCCACTACTAAATTATTTCTAGGATGGCGCAAATGTTTGGAAGTCTTCCCGATCTCATACCGGGGGTGCTGAATGTTTTCAACCACATGGTAAACAACGTACCAAATACTAACAGCGGCGCTAGAAACGGCAACGTTCTTCGTCTTGCCTTGGGCAAAGACATCAAGGCGATAAACGGTGCCACTAAGATCTGTGGGAATCAAAATTCCAACTGCGATTTCTATGCGGCTACTTATATACCAGACATGACCGATGGAACCTCCAATCTACTTCAGAGGAAATATCGATTCGCCGACTCCATGATAGTCTTCTGCCCCTGCTTCTTCCTCCCAGCTTCTGATCCTCGCGCTCTTCCGTCCGACCAGCAAGCTTTGAGCTCGCAAGCCATGCTCGACGGGTTAAGAACACCAGGTATGTCGTACATCGAGTGGGTTCTCCAAATTTACCACCAATTTGACCCTTGTCTCAGGCCAAACCGTTATCCATGAATGGTCCCATCTACTATGGGTCCAAGGTGCTAATAAAGATGCACCACCGAAAAACGAGGTCTACGGTTTCCAGCAATGCGCCGAGCTGTATAAAAACAACAACGATGGCGACAAACAAGCAATGAACAATGCGGATACTTTCGCAGTTTTCGCATCCTATCACTCATACAATCAGGAGTCATATGCACCTACGGATGGGAGGCCAGGGTTCAGCTGCAAAGACGTGTGGCCCAGGCTAGGGGGGAACAACGCTGTTTTCAACCCTAACCCAAAGCCGGTCAAGGATACATTCCCTTGATGCGGTTCTGCATTGATCCGATTGTTGATTTTAAGGAGTTCTTGCAGGGCCTCACCCTAAACATCGCTATCTCATCGACCGAGTCATGAAGTGTGAATATAGGGTTTCTGGTCTTAATTTAACATCAATTGGCAATACATTTCAGCCGCTCAATCATTTGAAAGCATAGACGAGAAAGACGCTGCGATCTGCTTAGCTTACCATTTGACCCTAATTACCTCAGTGTAGTGAAATTTACAGGATTATGTTGATTTATTAACATCTAAATTCGATCAGAATGTTGGCCGAACGCATGTCAATAACCCGCACTATAACCGTGCGACAGCCTCCTTCCGAGTCATTGAGTCTTATCCGCGTTAACCTCTGCAATTTGTATGTCCGGTCGTAACTTCAAACTGGGCAAAAGTCATCACACGGTTTGTCTGTTATATCTTCCACTACTATATCCACTCCCACTCCCAGGTGTTTTCGCAACCGCGCTTTCATCAAGTTATCCATTGCCTTCCGCCCCTTCCATCCTCCCAACCCCACTATCTTTAATTCTTTCAGTCTCGGCCACTCGTTGTGCATGACAGCCGGCAGTACAATCTTTATGAACCTTTCGTCCATCGGTTTGATCTTCTGCGGCAACGGCGCAAAGCATCCATAAGTCTCTTCTACTGTGCCAGCTTTCAAGTGCTGGATCATTGCTTCCGAGACGCCTTGCTCGAAATGAAAGGATTGCAAGGTTTCAGACACGCAGGAGAGGAAAGAGGCCAGCTCGGCATAGCATTGCACGTCGGCGATACAGTTTCGCCCGGAGCGATTGTGTATCCAGCCCGGTTTGCGATAATGAAATGAATTTAGGACACGGCACTGCTGTTCGATGGAAGGAAGGATTTGACGCATCGTGCCGGGGAGCCTTTTGAAGTGGCTTTCGATAGGGTTCGGGGAATAATTGATATCAGTAAACTGATCCGTGGAGAGATTTCTAGGCCACCTGCCACCGTATGGACCAGGGTCTTGCAGGTTGTCGATTGAGAGATTCTCGAGATTGGAGACACTTCCAGGATGCAAGATAGCACTCACAATCTCAGGGTACATGGTTCCCGAGAGGCGGATGTGTGTTGCGGCAGGGAACAACGGCGAAGGTGGATATCGAAGGTATGCCCAGTCCCAGGTCTCTTGGTAGCAGGCCAAATCGAGCTTCGTGACATTGGTAAAGGTTTTAAAGGCATCCCACATGTGCGTGTCAGGCCAAACAGCATCTCGTATTTGTTTGCCAGGCATGTAGCCATCAGGATCGCAATATGAGCGGATTGTCCATGAGAATTTATGTATCAGTTTTCCGATGTAAGGATTGGTGAGTACAGTGGAGAGAAAGGCGTGCTGTTTGCGGCTCAAATCTGTCAAGTCGAATCCAGGTGGAAACTGGTCAGACCAATAGTACTGAATGCTGCCATTGTGGCTCGTGGTGGGAAGGCGGCCTCGGTTATGGACGCTGAGGTCAACAGAGCGGTATTTGAGAGGAAGGAGAACCTCAGCATGCAGTGTTTTGCAGGTGGAGGAAAGAGCACCTAGGGATGGGAGGGTGCAGAAATCTAGGATATTAAAGAGAGTTTCTGGGGCAAGGGCAATGAGAAAGCAAAAGCCTGCATGGCTCTTTGAGGCTTGGACTGGTATTTCCATGATGCGCGAAAGTGCTACGGGTAAAACGCTTGATATAATAAAACCCTTAGGAATTTATCCTCTGTAAGAAGGTCGAAGAGTTTGTCATTGAAAAGGATATCTTTGGCGCCGGTCAAATCAGTCAGTGATACTTTGTAAATCTGAGAGCGGACAATTGTGTTTACGTGTCTACATCGACCCATATAAATTTCACATCCAATGTATTGAATCCTTCGAACCCCCTC
>JAABUR0100002656.1_pt1 | contig 26665 bp, 24 predicted proteins | sample 5560091 | NCBI WGS metagenome assembly JAABUR01 (sample SAMN10711879, study PRJNA513375) | rock metagenome | isolation source: Antarctica rocks | place: Antarctica: Victoria Land, University Valley sud
TCACCCGCGAGACGGTGCTGGCCGAGGGGGTCGCCGGCGGCTTCTCCGCTCTCTACGGCGAGCTGGCGAACCTGGAGACGCTCGGCACCGCCCGTCGCGGCTACTTCGTGGAGGGCCTGGGCGGCGCCCAGTTCGCGCTGCCCGCCGCGATCGAGCGGCTGCGCGGCCTGCGCGCCGATGAGCCGGCGGGACCGCTCGTCCTGGCCGCCACCGATCCCGCCAATCCCTTCGGGGCCTCGCTGGCCTGGCCCAAGCGCGACCAGGAGCACGGACCCGGAGGGCGCCGGCCCAGCCGCGTGCCGGGCGCCTTCGTGGTCACCCTCGACGCAGAGCCCTCCCTGTACGTGGAGAAGGGCGGCAAGGGTCTGATCCCGCTGCGCGACCCGCTGGAGCACGGCGCGCCCGCGGCCTGGCTGGCCGAAGCGCTGGAGGCGCTGGCCGAGCACGTGCGCCGCGATCGGCTAAAGAAGCTGGGCGTGGAGCGCTTCGACGGCGCACCCGTGGTGGGCTCGCCGTTCGAGCAGGCGCTGATCGACGTGGGCTTCCGGCTGGGGCCGCGGCGGCTGACGCTCAGCGCCTGAGGCAATGCGACGGCCACGTGCTCGGGGTACTCGTAGAGACCGCCGGGATGCTCTCCTCGGAGAACCAGAGGACGTCCGGCCCTCGACGAGCTGCGTGCGATCGCCCTCTGCGCGCTACGGCGCGCTACGATGCACTACATGAGTAGGCCAGTGAGCTTGAGGCTGAGCCAAGCCACGATCGACCGATTGGGGACGCGCGCTAGGCGCGCCCACCTTCCTCCACGCACGCTTGCGCAGCGCTACGTGGAAGAAGGCCTCCGAATGGACGACCATCCGCTCGTGCGGTTCGCCGACGGTCCCGCCGGACGGCGCGCCAAGCTGATGGGTGTCGGCCCTGATGTCTGGGAGGTCATCGCCACGGTCCGCGACAACGACGGCGACGTCGGTGACGCGGCCGATTACCTGCAGATGCGCTTGGGGTTGGTGCAGGCCGCGGTGACCTACTACGGCGCCTACCCGGAAGAGATTGACGAGTGGATTGAGCGCAACGATCAGGAAGGCGCCGAAGCGCAGGCTGCGTGGCTTGCCGGCCGGGCAGCGCTGAGCCGTTGAAGCTGCTGCTCGACGAGATGCTCTCGCCGTTGATCGCGCAGCAGCTGCGCGATCGCGGCTACAACGTCGAAGCCATCAAGGGCACCCCTCGGTACGAGCAGCTCTCTGACCGAGAGGTGATGGACCTCGCGCGGTCTCAGCAACGCGCCGTCGTGACAAACAACCTGGTGGACTTCAGGCCACTTCACCACGAGGCCATCGCCCCCGGCGGGTCTGGTCACTATGGAATGGTGTTCATGCCTGGTAACTATCGCCGCACCAAGGCCGACACCGGCCGCATCGTCGAGAGCCTCGAAGCCAAGCTCGCCGAGTTGCCTGGGGAGAGTGACCTCGCCAACGGGGAAACCTGGCTGTAGACGCGGCCACCGCTAGCAGCTTGCGCTGAATGCCCGAGGCGCTCAGACCGCGAAGAGCTCGTCCAGCAAAAGCGCGAAGCCCGGCAGCTGTGGTGAGGTGAGAGTCTCGCCGCGCGCGAGCTCCAGCGCCACGTCGAAGGTCGGCTCGGCCGGCACCGAACGGCGATACACCAGCACGCTGTTGGCGCGATCGTCGACCAGCCACAGCTCGGGGAGCCCGCCGCGCTCGTAGACCGCCCGCTTGGCGCCGATGTCGTAGCGCCACGTGCCGGGCGAGCGAACCTCGACGCACAGGTCGGCCACGTGCTCGGGGTACTCGTAGAGATCGGCCGGGATGTTCTCCTCGGAGAACCAGAGGATGTCCGGCCCGAAGACGTTGCGCTCGTCCATCGTCAGGCTCGTCGGGGGTATCGCCAGGCCCCGGCCCTCGCCGGCCCTGATCCAGGCGCCCAGCACGAACAGCAGCTCGCCTTGAAGCACCGCGTGCATCGGCTTGGGGTCATTCACGATGACCTCCCCCTCGACGAGCTGCGTGCGATCGCCCTCGACGCTCCAGGCGTGGTACTGCTCGGCTGTCATTGGCGTGACGGCGGCGGCCATGGTGCACCGTCAGGGTAAGCGCTGGGAGCCTCTTTCTCGCCCCCACGCCTCCAGCTGGGTCGATCAGCTACCTGGGTCTTGACGGTCGCGCCGTTCACGGCCACGCCGCGCCGCCGCTCGCCTGTACGCGTGGAGGTCTTGGCGAGGTCCGATGGAGAGGACGGTCGTGCGGGCTACCGCGCCGTCGTCGGGCTCGTTGCGGAAGACGAAGCGGTAGCGGGGCTTGCCCATGGCGGGACGCCGCGCATTCTGAGCTGGTACTACCGGGTTATACTCAGCGGCGATGAAGACCGCCATCTCCCTTCCGGACGACACCTTCGAGCGGGTAGATCGGGCTGCCAGGGAGCTCGGCGTCTCCCGGAGCGAGTTCTTCGCCCGCGCGGCCGAGCGCTGGCTCGCCGCGCTGGAGGACGGCCAGACGACCGCGGCGATCAACAGCGCGCTCGCCGGGAGCCCGCACGACACAGCCTTCACGGACGCGGCCGCGGCCGCCGTCGCGCAGTCGTCCGAACAGGCGTGATCGCCCGCGGCGAGCTGTGGTGGGCTGACCTCGGTCTGCCCCGAGGCTCAGCCCCCGCGCTGCGGCGGCCGGTCGTGATCGTCAGCGCCGATCAGTACAACCGCTCCGACCTGCGCACGGTGACGGTCGTCGTGCTCACGAGCACGACGCAGCTCGCCGCGCTGCCCGGCAACGTCGCCGTCCCGGCCGACCTCGGCGGTTTGCAGCGCGACTCCGTCGCCAACGTCACCCAGGTCGCAACGATCGATCGCCGCACCCTCGAGGAGCGCCTCGGCGCGCTGCCCGACTGGCTGCTGGCACAGGTGGACGCCGGGCTTGCCAGAGCACTCGGACTCGCCGCGCATGGGTGAGGGCCGGGTCCCGTAGCGAGGAATCGCGGGTGAGCCGATGACTGTCGTAGCGCCCGCGTGCGGCATTCTCGCCCCCTTCATCCATCTGACCTGGAACGCTCGAAGGAACCCAGCCGCCGGCAGGACGCCCTGGTTGCACCGGAGTGGGAGCTTCTCTACTACCCTCGACACCTCCATGCGCCCAAGGTCCCCTCTCCACCTCACCGCACTGGCGGCGACGCTCGCGCTGGCGGTGCCCTCGGTCGCCGCGGCCCAGCAGTCGCCCGATCCCGACAGCCCGGCCGGAGTCGAGTACGCGCTCCCGCTGGACCGGGCGCGTGATCAGGCCAGGGAGAAGAAGAAGGAGAGGGGCCGGGAGGGCGATCGCAAGCAGGGCAGCGCCAAGAAGCCCGCTCCGCTGTTCGGCGCGGGCATCACCAAGGGCGGCACCAGTGGTGGCGTCGGCTCTGGTGGTGGCGGATCCGACCAAGGCAGTGCGGATGACGCACCGGGCGGTGCAAGCTCGGGCGGAAACGGCTCCGGGAACTCGGGCTCGAAGCGCTCGGGCTCGAAAGGCTCGGAGTCTGGCGGAGCGACCGGCCCCAAGGCGGAAGCCGGCAAGGACGCCAACAGGACCGCGGCTTCCGTCGAGGACGACGGCAGCCCGACCGGCCTCCTGCTCGGAATCGTGGCCGGCGTGCTGATCCTGGGCGGCGTGCTCGGCGTGGGCCTGCGCCGGGGCTTCGGCCGCGACGGCTCGTGACGAAGCTGCGCGGCGTCGGCGCGGCCGCGCTGGTCGCGGCCCTCAGCCTGCTGCTCTGCTCACCCGCTTCGGCCGCGGAGAAGGCCATCTGGGGGCCGACCGAGCTGCCGGCGGGCGGATCGGCCTTCCCGACCTACCGGGACCTGGGGGTGGACACGTATCAGATGGCCCTCGACATGTCGGAGGTCTCGTCCACCAGGCCGGCGAACCCGTCCGACCCCGCGGACCCCGCCTACCGGTGGCCCGCCGGCATCGACCGTGCGATCCGGGAGGCCACCGCCTCGGGGATACGGGTGTCGCTCCTGGCTACCAGGACACCCCCCTGGGCGAACGGAGGCCAGAGCCCGATCCACGCCCCGGACCCCGCGGACTTCGCCGCGATGATGTCCGCGGCCGCCAAGCGCTACCCCTACGTGAAGCGGTGGCAGATCTGGGGCGAGCCCAACCGCGACGACCGCTTTCTCCCGAACACGGAGAACGGAGCGGCCGGCCCCCGCGCGTACGCGCCGATCCTGGAGGCCTCCTACCAGGCGCTGAAGCGCGTGTCGCCGAAGAACATCGTGATCGGCGGGATGACCTGGACCGGCGGCACGGTCAAGCCCGCCGACTTCCTCAGGTACATGCGGCTCGGAAACGGCAAGCCGCCCCGGCTCGACTGGTTCGGCCACAACCCGTTTCCCTTCCGCTTCCCCAAGCTGGCCGAGCTGCCGATCAGCGGCGGATGGCGCGACATAAGCGACCTCGACACCTTCGGCCAGGAGCTGCGCGCGGTCTACGGCAAGCGCGCGAGGTTCTGGCTCTCGGAGTTCCTGGTGCCCTCCGACAAGAACTCGCGAGAGTTCATGAACCAGGTGTCGCGGCCCGAGCAGGCACGCTGGCTGTCCTCCGCCTTCCGGATCGCCGACGACCTTCCACAGGTGGCGGGCATCGGGTGGCTCGGGCTCCTGGACGAGCCCGAGGCGCCGGGGTCCGCCAACTACGGGCTGCTCGCTGCCTCGGGTGCCCACAAGCCCGCCTATGACGCCTACCGCGCCGCGGCCGGCGTCCGCTACCGCCCCAACGTCAGGGCTCCCAAGCGCGTACGCGCCGCCGGGGTCAAGGCGGGGCGACTGCGAGTGAAGGTGAGGCCAAAGCTGTCCGGGCGGGTGCGCCTGGAGCTGTACCGCAGGAACCGTCGCGTGGCCAAGGGCAGCAGGCAGCTGAACGCCGGCCGCGCGGCCTACGTAAGGCTCCGCTACCGGAGAGCGAAGCGAGGTCGGTACGAACTGGTGATTCGCGCGCCGCGGGGGGAGGCCGTGCGACGGTTCGTGAGCTTTCGATGAGTAAGCCCCTTCGAAAGAGGGTATGGCGCGAAGAACCGACTACGGAGATTATGGTATCGAAACGTCTGATCAATCAAGGTCGACAGCGCTAAGCAGGACAGGCGTCGAGGCGCCGGAAAGGGAGCACCAGTGAAACGAATCTTGATGGGGGCCATCGTGCTCGGAGTACTCGTCTTTCCGGCCGGAGCGGCGGCCCAGAGCTCCTCCTACCCACCACCAGGCGGTACCGCCTGCCCCGCCGGGACCTCCGCAGGCGTCACGTGCCAGGTGGCGAACGGCAGGTTGGTGATCACCGGGACCGCCGGAAACGACGCCATCGTCGGCAGCATCGGCCCGGACACCATTCAGGGCGGCGCCGGCAACGACACCATAGGTTGCGGTCCTGGCGACGACATTGTCGACGGCGGCCCCGGCGACGACACGATCAGGTGTGGAGACGGGCGCGACGTCATTCAAGGCGGTGACGGCAACGACCGACTGTTCGGCGACGCCGGCAACGACATAGTCCGCGGCGGCACCGGTAACGACGGCCTGTCAGGTGGCACGGGCAGTGATCGGCTCTTCGGTGACTCAGGCAACGACTCCATCAGCGGCAACGAGGGCAACGATGGGGTCGCCGGCGGATCCGGAAGCGACAAGATCAATGGCAACTCAGGAAACGACACGCTGTCGGGGAACGACGGGAACGACCGGATCTCGGGCAGCTCGGGCAACGACCGCATGAACGGCAACTCCGGGAACGACCGCCTGAACGGCAACTCCGGCGACGACACCGAGTCGGGGAGCAGCGGCCGGGACAGCATCTCGGGCAGCTCAGGGAACGACCGCATCAACGGCAACTCCGGCAACGACCGGCTGAACGGCAACTCGGGCCGCGACTCGGTGAAGGGCTCATCGGGCAACGACCGCATCTCGGCGCGCGACCGCACGCGCGACCGGGTGAGCGGCGGCAGCGGCCGCGACCGCGCCGTGGTCGACCGGCGCGACCGCGTGACCGGCTGCGAGGTCGTGCGCCGCGGCTGACGGGCGGCAGGCAACGGCGCCCTCGAGACAGAGGTCTCGGGGGCGCCTCGTCTTGAACCGGGACTCGCCGGGCTGACGTCGTGGTCAGGGCTCGGGCGACGATCCGGTGTCCGGCGGCTCGGGCGACGACAACGTCAACGGCAGCTACGACAACGACTCCATCACGGGCGAGTCGGGTAACGACAGCCCCAAGGGTGAGTCGGGCCGGGACAGCCTCAGCGGCGGGGCCGGAACGATGCGCTGAACGGCGGGTCAGGTAACGACAAGCTGAGGCCGTTACTGCTTGACCTTGAGTGACCGCTCCGTTCGGCGTAAGCGGCGGTTCGGGGGTAGGGACATGCGCCGCGCTTGGGGTTCCGAAACCTTGAGCGCCCCGCACGAGTCCGAGTCCACGCCTTGAAACGCCCACACGGGTGCATCACCACCCGCCGGTGACCCAGATGGGTCTTCCGTCGAGTGTCAACGATCACTGAAATCAACGGCCGCATGGAAGGCCTCAACAGCAAAGTCCGGCTGCTCTCGCACCGCTCCTTCGGCTTCCACTCACCCCAGCCCCTCATCGCGCTCATCTATCTCTGCTGCAGCCGACTGACAATCAACCCACCGCTGCGATGACTTCCACGAGAACGACCGGAGCACCTCTTCTTCGACCGCTGGTATAGGTTGTCCGAGGGAGAATGGTCCACCTTGGCCAAACGTCAGTGGCACGAACTTCTAGCCCCGAATACCAGGGAGGATCGGTGCTCACCAGCAGGGAAGCCACACCGTGGACGGCGGGAGAGGCACCCGACGCTTTGAACGGTGGCATCGGGCGTACTCGCGCGATCGGCTTGTGGCAGGCACCGGTTTGGAGTCGCTCGGCGCGCCGTTCGGACAACGACCAATTGGACACTCGCCAACGCCGCGGCAATGACACGGGGAACTGCGGCTCGACTCGGCACGGCCGAGACAGGGCGGGCGTCGACCGGGACGACCCAGTGCGCGGCTCCGGGCGCGTACGCCGCCGCGCTTAGTGCCTGAGCAGGACGATAAGACTGAGCGCGGCGGGGGGTGGACGCTGAGGCGCCCGCTTCCCAGTAGCGTCGTCGTCGTCGTGCTCGCCCTGATGGGCGGGGTCTTTGGGGGTCTGCTGCTGGCGGCCTTCGTAGCACCCAAGAGCAGCAGTCGCGTCTACAGCGCCGAGAGCGTCGACACGTTCTCAAGAACCCGCGAGGTCGTGGTCGGCATCGAGCCGGTCGAGCTACGAAGTCTTGACTTCTATGCCCACGGGGGTGAGACGCGGATCGAGTGGTCGACGGGAGCATGGGCACCCACCCGCGCGCAGACACGCTCGGCGCTCTCCATCTACATCGATGGAGAGCGGTCGGCGACCGCAGTGTTGGGAGGCTACGACGGACAGTTCGAGGCACGTCCCGGCACCCTTCGCTGGGTTGGACGGCTCCGGCGTGGCCGCCACCGGATCGAGGTGAAGGTCGACAGCGCCGAGTCCGGGTTCGCCATCCCGCTAGTGAGGCCAGGGACCGTGACCCGAGAGGGGTTGTACGTGGAGGAGTATGCCGGCTGACGAGGTCTACCTCCGTGCGCTCATCAAACCGCTTGGTCTTGTGGTGGCGGCCTTGGGGATCGCGGCAATCGTCGCCCTGCTGGCGCGCACGGTTCCGGACCACCGCGCTCTGGCCAGCAGCAGTTACTTCCGTGATTTCAGACGGCTCACGATCGACGCCGGTGCCATTCCGCTGCACTCGGTGAGGTACACGTCAACAGGCGGGCGCGCGACCATCCGATGGTACGACAGCAACTTCGAGCCCACCAACGGTCGGCGCCACGGAATTGCCTCGATACACGTCGATGGAGCTCGGGTAGCGTCGGTCACGCGTGGCTCATCGTCGGCCGAGCCTCGCCTCGTTTCGTTCCAAGACGGCCCGATAGACCTGGTTTGGCGCGGTCGGCTCGGTAAAGGAAGACATCGGGTGGAGGTACTGTTCGAGCAAGGTCTCGCCGTCGGCATTCCATATACCGACGAGCCGAAGGTCGGCGTCGACAGCCTCACCATTACCGAGGATCGCTGAGGCAAGGTTTGGCCCCCAGGCGCCGTCTCGCTGCGTTCGCCCTCGGCATGTTCGTGTTCGGGGGCATCGTGTCAGCCATCGTGGCGTTCTCCGTCCTGCCCGAAGGGGACCGTGTCTTCACCGCCTCGTCCCAGACCGAGCTGACGGAGTCTCGGGTGATCACCGAGCCCGGTTACATCCTGCAGTCCCTTTCCGCCGAGAGCCGGGGCGGCCTTACGCTGGTCGAGTGGCACGATTCGGCCTTCGGCCCGATGGCCGAACGGACCGGGTCCTACATCACCTTGTACGTCGACGGCGCTGCGCAGGCCAGCTCGCTTCGAGGCGGCTTCCGGGGCGAGTTCGAAGAGGCTCCCGCGGGACTGCGTTGGGCGGGAAACCTCCCTCCCGGACGCCACCGATTCGAGGTCAAACTCGATCGTGTCGACTCAGGCTTCGCCGTGCCCTACGCCGCTGACGGCTCGATCGGAGTCGACAACCTGACGGTCACCGAGTACCCCGCCGCCGACTCCTGAAGTGATCACGGCTTGACCGCCAGTAAGCCCATCCTCGAGCCCAGGAATCGAGCCACCCGGTTGTAGGTGGAGAGCACTGGCCGTCTCGGGTCCAACCGCGGCAAGAAAGCTCGCGGCGCGAGCACCGGCACCTCCGCGGTCGATGTCATCCGGGTGACGCGCAGACCCGCGCCCGTCGCTACGCGCCGAAGCTCGAGCGGGCTGAAGCAGTGCTCGAAGAACTCCGTCTTGGCGCCATACAGGCGCTCTCGTTGGGCATAGCCCCGGTTCCAGCGGTTAGGCACGGTGATCACGACCCGTCCTCCCGGTCTAGTCACGCGGGCCATCTCTCGAACGAAGCGCTCTCTGCCTTCGGGGCTGACCACGTGGTCCACGGTGGAAAGGCTCACAACCACGTCGAAGGAGGCATCTTCGTACTGCAGGGCGGTGCCGTCGGCCACCTCGAACGAAAGCCGGGAGAAGAGGTCGGGATGGAGCTCCGCCTGGGCAGCCTCCTCGGCAAAGCGAATGGTGCTCTCTCCAAGGTCGGTGGCCGTCCAGTGCTTGACCCGGTGCACGAGCGCGATTTCGTCCAGGGGGAAGAAGCAACCAACGTTGAGGACCTCTGCATCCGAGAGCCCCGCGTCGGCGAGCAGCGCCGAGTCGCAGAGATGCTTGGACGTCATGTACTCCCAGTTCTCGCGGAGCGCAGTCAGCTCCGCGATCCTGCGGTTGTAGACCTCGACGACCTCGGACTGACTCTGGTCGCCGGCTTTCACGGTCGCAACGCCGCCCTCACGGCGCTGAGATCGGAGAGTCGCGGGCGTAGGGGCTCGAGTCCGCTACGGGCCGCGAAGAGACGAACATGGAGCATGAGGACGAGCGTATAGGCGACGCTCGACGAGAGCGACGCCACCCACGCACCCTGCTTCAGAAATACGAGGTTGATCGCCACGTTGACTGCCAGGCCGGCTACCCACACCACCATGGCTTCCACGGGGAAGCCCTCCCCGGCGAAATGGTGGGAGAGGATCGTGAGCATGCCCAGGCTGAATACCCCGGGAACGATCCAGAAGTAGAGCTCCGCCGCCTCGGAGAACTCGGTGCCGAAGACCGGGGAGATCAACCAGCCTGCGGCCGGCACGGAAATCAGGCAGAAAAGAGCGAACACGGGCGCGGTGACCCTGAGGACCAGTCCGGTGAGCGGTGCCCCCCCGCCCGCAGCCACCCGGGTGAACAGGTTCAGCCCCACCACCGCCGGGAGTACGGAAAGGCCCGTCGCAATGGCCGTCGCGACCGAGTAGATCCCGGCATCGCCCGGGCCCAGGTAGGCATTGACCAAGAGCAAGTCGACGCGAATCAGCGCGAAAGAGAGCAGGGTCGCAATGTATATCCGGAAGCCGTAGCCGATCAGAAGGCGAAGCACCGCCCTGCCCGGCCACGTCATGCCCCGACCGCCGCGGCGCAGAGCGACCGCGCACGACGCGAGCCCCGCGTAGGAGCAACCTGTGGCGATGCCGAGGGCCGCCAGCGGTCCGCCGTCGAGTACGCCGAGACCCATGAGCAGGGCGGCGAGAGTAGCCGCCGCCACCCCCGCCTCGATCGCGTTGTAGGCGACCATGCGCCCCGCGCCGAGCAGGATCGACTGCAGGAACTGAGTGGCGAGCAGCGCAGGCAGGGCTATCAACGCCACGAACAGTTCGAGCATGGGGAGTCCCTCGACGGCGTCGGGCAGCAGCACCCTGAGCAACAGCCCAGCGGCGACCAGGGGCGGACCGAGGACGAGCGTGCAGACGACAGAGGCCCCGATGAGCTGCTCTGCCCGCAGCGATCCCCGGGCGAGAAAGTACGGGTTGGCCGCGATGAGTCCCAGCGTTCCGACCTGCGCCAAGAGCTGGGTCAGCCCGAAGGCAACGGCAACGCTGCCTCGGCCGCCCGGTCCCAGGAAGCGAGCGACGATCACGGTGGTTGCGAAGGCGAGGGCCAACGCCACCATCCGGGACGCGTAAGTCAGCTTGACGTCGGACACGAGAGAACCGCGCTCCGGCGGCTCGAACTGATTCTCGGCCGAGCTCATTCCGGCTTCGGAGTGACTCGCTCCATCCGTTTGAGCGTGACGGACGTGAGGAGCCATTCGGACCGCCCGGTCGGCGACCCGTTGGACAGCACCACCGAGATCGAGCGGCGCTCCCGCGTCCTGAAGGCCACGGACAGCGCGAGCTCGCCTGGCCCGTCCGCCTCCGTGAAGCTGCCCGAGGTGAGTAACGCTTGTCCGACCAAGTCGAGAACGGCGAGAGAGAGCGCGCCCTCGACTATGCGAAAGCGGCCCGTGACCCGATACCGTCCTGGTGGTAGCCGCCGCGTCCTGCTCAGGAGCTGGTAGCCGGATCCGCGGTCGGTGGTCACCACCAGCCCGTCATTGCGGAGGCTCGTCCGGCCCAGGCTGGTCCATTCCCGATGAAGACCACCGAGAAAGCTCCAATCCTCGATGGCGGTCAGCCGGAAGCCCGGTGGTACCCGCTCGCCGGGAGCGGGACTCTTCGCCGGGTCCAGGATCGGGCGGGCCTTCGTGCGCGGTACGTCGCTCGGCTCGTTCTGGAGCTGGGTACCCGCCGTGCCGAGGACCGCCAGCGCGACGATGACAACGGTCGCGCGAAGCCGTTCCGATGACGATGCCCTCAGCGCTCTTTCCGTGGTTTCAGCCACCTGCGGTCACGCGGCCGCTGACCGGCCGGCGGAAGTTCGGCGGCTTCGTGTTGACAACGTGGACGAAGACTGCCGCTGCGACGACGAACGCCAAGCCCCAGCCGAGCCCGTAGCTGACGACCGTGCTATTGCGAAGTGAGTCGATCGCAACGTAGATTCCGAACATGATCAGCAGGGAGCCCAGCAGGCTGGACCACTCGCGCGGGACCAGCGGGTGCCTGGCAAGCCGCCAGGCGATGCCGAGCAGGAAACCGACCACGAGGCTGCCCAGTAGGGCGCCGAAGACGCCAGCCTGGCTGTAGAGCGTGAAGTGGAAGGGCACTGCCGTGGTGCCGGCGCGGCCTGGATTCATGCGCTGCCAAACCACGATGTTGTCGTCCGGAAAGGCGCCCAGCCCGAGGATGTCCTGCCCCACGTCGAGCCCATAGAAGTCGTGATCGCGTGGATAGATCACCGGGTAGTACAGGGCTGGGGCAGAGGTCCGCACGAAGGGCGACATCGCGGAGTAGAGGACCACCGCGGGAACCTGCTCGGTCAGCCAGTTGCATCGCACGGTCTCAGCCCCGCATACGGTCTCGCCGGAGGCCGTGAAGACCGGCACCACCACCGTGGCGAGGTAGAGCGATCCGGCGGCCAGAACCGTGGCCATGGCCGCGACCCCCGTTCGCCGGAGGTCGCGACGGCCTCTGAAAAGCAACCACGCGAAGAGGATCAGAAGCAGCGAGACGATGGCCGTCTTCTTTTGAAAGAGCAGGACGCCCAGGCAGAGGGTGACCAGGAGCGGCAGCCAGCGCCGGGCGAACGCGGCCGCCCCGTTGCCGCGTTCGGTGACGACCGTCCAAGCCGCCGCCATCGGGACGACGAGGTAGATGTTCACGAACTCGAAGAAGCTCAGCTGGAGAAACGTCTGAGCGCGAGCTTCAATCCAGATCTCGTAGTCCAGCCAGGACGAAAGATTTCCGAACGAATCCCCCCTCCGCACCGAAGCGACCGCCAGGGCGGCGGCAGCGTAGAAGGTGGCCTGCGGCAGCCACGACGGCGTCCGGAGCTCCGCCTTGCCAGCAAGTCGACGAACGGACTCAGCTCCCGGGGTCCTCTCCAGGCGCCGCTTCAGCGCGTACTCATAGCCGCACCAGAGGAAGAAAGGAGCGGCGACGAGGAGGATAAGGTTGATCGCCAGCTCCGAACCCGTGACCGTAGCCACCGGAGTACCCGAGAAGTACTCGAAGAGATCCACGAACGGTGGCCAGTCCAGCAGCATGAGTGCCGCGCCGACCGCGCAGGTCACGAGGTAGACCGCCATGAAGGCTAGGAGGGGCGCTCGCGCGAGCGCCCAGGTGACCTTCGGAGGGAGAGCGTCCGCGCCCGGGAACGCGTCGGACTCGCTCATGCGGGCAGGCTAGCGGACCACCAGCCGGGCGCGCCCAGCTAGTCGATACGCTGCACCGCAGTCGCGCCGAGAGGGATGTCCATCGATCACACCAAGAGCTCCGAGGCCGTAAAGCGCGAGTCGCGCAAGCAGTGGAGCAGCGATCCGGCCGGATCGCTGGCGGTGGGCTCGGAGCCGCTCGGCAGTGTTGGCTCGTTCCGGAAGATCGAGGAGCACCGCTACCGCGAGCAGCCATGGATGCACTCCACCTTTGGCTTCGAGCGCTACCGAGGAGCGCGCGTGCTCGAGATCGGGGTTGGCTTGGGAACGGACCATCTGCAGTTCGGCCGCGCGGGTGCTGTCGTGACGGGGATCGATCTCACGCCGCGCTGCGTAGACCTCACTGCCAGGCGGTTCGAGCAGGAGGGGCTCAAGACCGATCTGAGCGTCATGGACGCCGAGCATCTCGAGTTCGACGCGGACTCATTCGATGTCGTCTACTCCTTCGGTGTGCTCCACCATGTGCACTCCACGGAGGCTGCCTTCTCCGAGGTCCGACGAGTTCTGCGTCCCGGCGGCGTCTTCCTGGGAGCCATCTACTCGCGGCATTCGCTCTTCTACGCCCGGATACGCGCCGAGCGATTGCTACGTAGGGAATATCGCAGCGAGACACTGGAGGATCGCCTGTCCCGGATCGAACACGGTACGTCGGATTCCAAACCCCACGTTCGCCTCTTCTCGCCGGGCGAGCTGAGGCTAGCCTTGAGGGAAGCCGGATTCTCCTCGATTGGACTAAGGCGCCGCCACGCTGGATTCGGGCGCTTCACCGAGCGATTGCCTCCATCTGTCGAGCGAACGCTGGGTGCCCTCGGCGGCTGGTACCTGGTACACACCGCGCACTGACCGCGTAGCTTCGGCCTGCTTTGCCTGCGCGACGCCCGGTCCTCGTGGTTGGTCACTGCCTTGCGGTCGGCGCTGCGGTAGGCGCCCTGCAGGCGCGTCAGGCAAGCGAGCGAGGCCAGATCTTCGTGCTCTCCTACGGACGGGGCACCGCACCGGGACTTTCGGCGGCCAACGTCTCCGTGGTCACTCCGCCCCGATTGGGTGGCGGCTTAATCGGGGCCCTGAGGGCAGTTCAGTGGGTGCGGGGCTTACGACGGGTTGACTTCGGCGACGCCTACCTAGCCCAACCCGGTTTGTCTGTCAGCCGGGGACGGGGCCCCTCAATAGCGCTGCCGTTCGTCGCCGGTGCCCGTCGCGTGAGGGCCATCGACCCGGGCACCGGTGGCACGAGCCGCACGTTCTCGCGGCGGCTGGCTCTGGCCGAGGTGTTGCGATTCCTCGTACTGGCCGGCTTCTCGCTCCTGGCGGCGAGAACGGCTGCGGCGCTGCTCAACAGAACCGACGGCCCTTCGACCGCGCCGGCCCGTCTACCCGCCGGCGGCCAGGTGCTCTATCTGAGAACCGACGTCGAGCTGGCGCAGAGCCCGCTGCGGATAGGAGGCTCCCAGGCGCACACCGACGGGATCCTCGGGGCGCTCGAGGATCGCGGTTACGAGGTGGAGGTGATGACGACCGGCTACGTGGCCGGGCGGGCGGAGCGCCTCGAAGCGCGACGTCTGCCCGCTCTGCTGGCGGGAAACGTGCCGCGGGAGATGTCGGAGCTGGCAGCGGGCCTCGTGCAGTACCTGCAGCTTCGCGGCGGGCCGGCTCCCGCGCTGATCTATCAGCGCTACAGCATGAACAACCTCGCCGGCGCGCTTCTGTCGGCGCGATGGCGAGTGCCACTCGTGCTCGAGGTGAACGGGTCGGAGGTGAAGTGGAGACGCGAGTGGTCGAGCCTGCAGTTCGGCGCCCTGGCCGAAGCCACCGAGCGTTTCGTTCTGCGGCGGTCCGATCGCATCGGTGCCGTGAGCGACAACGTCGCTCGGGACCTCGGACCGGCGGGGGCGCCCGCGGCCCGTGTTCGCGTGGTCCCCAATGGGGTCGAAGTCGCCAGGTTCGCGGATGCGCCCCCAGCACCTCTGCCCTTCGGCGAGGGGGCCTTCGTGGTCGGTTTCGCGGGGCTCTTCTACCCGTGGCACGGCGTGCACATCCTCGCTGAGGCCTTTGTCCTACTGAGGCGTGAACATCCTGAGGCCAGGCTCGTGTTCGTCGGAGACGGGGAGGAACGCGAGGCCGCAGCGAGAGTGCTCGAGGGAGCGGGGGCCACGGAGGATGTCCTCTTCACAGGGCTCGTGCCGCGGGAGGCGATACCTGGCTATCTGGCTGCGCTGGACGTCCTGGTCTCTCCCCATGTTCCCAATGACGACTTCATAGGCTCCCCGATCAAGATCTGGGAGTACATGGCGGCCGGGCGCGCGATCGTCGCCTCCGACGTGGCCCAGTTGGCGCAGGCGCTCAAGCACGACGACACGGCACTGATCGTGCCGGCCGGGGATCCCCAGGCACTGGCCGATGCTCTGGGGAGGCTCCACGACTCGCCCGCGCTCCGTGCACGCTTGGGAGGGGCCGCTCGAGCCGAGGCGGTCGCTCAGCACTCGTGGGAGGCGCGGCTCGAGGAACTGCTGGGAGAAGGCGGGTGAGCGGCCGGCTCGCTCGCGCGCGGCGGTTGGTCCGCAAACCTCCACGCTACGTGCTGGCGCGCGCGGTGGACGAGGCCTCGAAAGAGGTCCATCGAGCGACTATGTGGGCCGCCCTGCACGGCCGGGGACCGCTTGCTGCCAGGAACGCTCTGCCCGCCCCCCCCGAGGCCGTCCTGAAGCGGACCGCCCGGGCCGGCGCAGGGCTGGGCAGGTGGCCAGAGGCAGTCGACCGGTGTCGCGCCGACCCCGATCTGCTGCGGGAGATCGTCGCCCGCTCTGACCGGGCGAAACAGCGGAGTGTGGATCTCTTCGGCGACGATCGAGTCTTCTGCGGGGTGCCGCCTCGATGGCTCGATGACGTGCGCTCCGGCCATTCGTGGCCGCTCCGCTTCCACCGTCGGATCGATTACGTCAACCGGGGTCGTGCCTCTGACGTGAAGTTGCCGTGGGAGCTCTCCCGCATGCGCCACGCGGTAGCCCTCGCTCAGGGGGCGGCGGTCTCTGGCGACGCTGCCGCGCTCGAGGCCCTGGAAGTGGATCTGGCGAGTTGGAGGCTTGCCAATCCAGTGGGGTGGTCGGTGAACTGGACCTGCGCCATGGAGGTCGCCCTCCGGGCCGTCAACACGATCTGCATCGACGCCATCCTCCTCGCCGCGGGTGCGCACCACCGGCGCGAGCCCATCGTGGCCTCCCTCTACCAGCACGGTTGGTTCCTTTCCAGGCATCTCGAAGTCTCCGATGTCAACGGAAACCACTTCCTGGCCGATGCGGCCGGCCTGATCTGGCTCGGCCGCTACTTCGACGGACTCGGCGAATCCTCGCTCTGGCTGGCCCGGGGGATCGAGATGGTGGAGAGCGCAGCCACGGATCAGGTACTGCCGGACGGGCTGGACCACGAGGGATCGCTGCCCTACCACCTCCTGGTTCTTGAGCTCTTTCTGGTGGCCCGGCTCGGTGCTGGCGACGCGCTGTCCGGGATCGACAGCGTGCTCGAGTCGATGGTCTGCGCTGCTCACGCCTTTGTCCGTCCAGATGGACGACTACCCCTCGTGGGCGACGACGACGGCGGCCGGGCGCTGGCACTGAGCGACATCGACGCGTACGACGCGGGACGGGTGCTCGCCCTCGGCGCGAGAGTGCTCGATCGAAGTGTCCACCCTGGCCTCTCTGCCCGCCATAGTGAAGATGCCCTGTGGCTGCTCGGAACCCCGAAACCGGCAGACCAGGCCACGCCGGGGGCGACTACCTCCGCGCCGCGCCTGTTGCCCGATGGCGGAATCGCAGTGCTTGGCGAGGGTGCCGACCACGTCGTTGTCAACTTGGGTCCTATCGGGTTCCGCGGGCGGGGTGGGCACGGGCACGCAGACGCGATGTCGTTCGAGGCGGTGCTGGGGGGCGCGCTCGCTGTACGCGACTCCGGTACGGGGAGCTACACGGGCGATCCACAGCTGCGAAACGAGTTACGAGACGCGGCGGCGCACTCCACGGTGGTGCTCGACGGGATTCCCTACTCCCGCACCGGCGGATTCGATTCGCTCTGGCAGATGGAGGGCGACAGTCCCCCGCGGATCCTGGCCTTTTCTCCGGGGGAAAGCCGCCACGAGGTGCAAGCCGTCCAGGAGCTACCGTCGAAGCGCGGCCCAGCCCGCTGGCTGCGCCGGGTGCGGTGGCAGCCCGGGCGCCTCGAGGTAACTGACGAATTGCATGCCCCCACCGGAACCAACGCTCGATTTTCGCTCCAGCTTCCCGGCGACGCTACCCTCGAAGCGGGCGCATTCCTGTCGACGGAGCACGTCTACGAAGTGGCCTGCCCTGCCTCGTCCAAGCTTCGTCTCGAGCGCTGTCGCTGGTCACCGCGCTACGGCAGCGTCGGCACGGGCACCCGGGCCATCCTCGACATCGAGCTCGGGGTGGCATCGGTCGAGGTGCGCTGGGTGGTGCGGACCCGTTGACCCTCCGTCCCGGGCTCATCTGCTTCGCCGGAGACGTCTGGGATGCCAATCCCCATTCGCGGCACCACATCATGCGACGCCTCGCTCGGTCGTGGGATGTCCTCTTCGTGGAAGGGGTCCCTATGCGCTCGGTCGTGCTCGGCGACAGAGCCGAAGCTCGACGGCTCCTTCAGAAGGTGCGGCCTCAACGCTTGCTCCGCACAGCCGAACCCGGGCTCCACGTGTTGCGGGCATTGCCTATCCCCCCGAGCGGGCGAGGGGGCCGGCTGCTGCAGCTACGCGCTCTCGAAGCCCAGATCCTCTGGGCGCGCCGGAAGACGGACATGAGAGGGCCAGTCGTCAGCTGGTTCAGCCTTCCGACCGTGGCGGGCCTGCGGGGCCGCTTCGGGGAAAGGGGATCGCTCTTCTACTATCAGGACCGATACGATCGCTTCTCGCACGTGGATGCCGCTTTCGTCCGCCGCTGCGTGTCGGAGCTCGCACGAGGGTGCGAGGCTTCCATTGCCACCGGCGCAGAACTGGCCGACGATCTCAAGGCTCTGGGCGCAGACCCCATCACCGTGCCCCATGGAGTGGAGATCGCGCGTTTCGCGCAAGAGGGCCTGTCAGAGCCCCTCGACCTGAGTGACCTCGAGCGCCCACTGGTCGGTTACACCGGACTGATCGACGACTACCTCTCCTTCGACCACTTGCTGGCTGTTGCGGATCGTCTCGAGCGGGGCACGATCGTGCTGGTCGGACGGCCCAACACCGACGTGGGTTCGTTGATGGCTCATCCGAGGATCAGACTGCTCGGACGACGCCCTTACGAAAGGATGCCGGCCTACCTCGCCGCTTTCTCATGTTGCCTGGTGCCCTTCGACGGGAGCGAGCTCTCGAGAGGCGTGAATCCGATCAAACTAAGGGAGTACCTCGCGGCTGGGAGGCCGACGGTTGCGACTCCTATGCCGGCGGTCCTGCCCTACAAAGGCGTTATCGACATCGCTGACGGAGCGGGCGCCTTCGCCGATGCGGTTCAGGCTTCACTCGAAGCGCCGAACGACACGATCGAGGCTCGCGAGCGGCGCCGAGCTCGGGTGGCGAACGAAGACTGGGACGGCGTGGTCGACCGCATCGAGCCGGTGCTTCGTCGGCTGCTGGCGGCGGATAGGGTGGCGCCGTGAGGCAGCTGCTCCAGAACGTCTCCACCGGAGAGATGACCGTTGACGACGTTCCGGCTCCCGCCCGCGGACCGGCCGAACTGCTCGTGGCTAACCGCTGCTCGGTGATCAGCGCCGGCACCGAGCGCGCGGTGCTCGAGATCGGCCGTGCGTCCCTGGTGGGCAAGGCCCGGGCGCGCCCGGACCTCGTCGCCAAGGTTGTGGAATCCGTTCGGGCCGAGGGTCTGAGCACGACTTACGCGAAGGTGCGAGGCCGTTTGGGCGAGCCGAACGCGCTGGGCTACAGCTCGTGCGGCGTGGTGCTGGAGTCGTGCGACGGCGCCCCCGCCGCTCCCGGCGAGCTGGTGGCCTGCGCCGGGGCGGGGCTTGCCTCACACGCCGAGGTGGTGGCTATCCCCCGAAACCTGACCGCGCGGGTCCCCGAGGGTGTCGCTTCAGAGGATGCCGCTTATGCGACGATCTGCTCGATCGCCCTGCACGGGGTGCGTCTCTCGGAGGTGGTGTTGGGAGACGTGGCCGCGGTGGTGGGCCTTGGCCTCGTGGGGCAGATCACCCTTCAGCTGCTCGCGGCGGCGGGCTGCGTGCCCGTGGGCTTCGACCCCGCTCCGACCCGGGCGCAGATGGCACGCGACTCTGGCTTCGCCGCTTTCGACGACGCAGATGAGATGGAGGCCGAGGTCGCACGGCTGACCGAGCGACGGGGTGCCGACGCCGTTCTCGTCACGGCCGCGAGCAACGGCCCGGCGCCGCTGGCCACGGCGACGGCGGTTGCTCGCGAGCGGGCGGTGGTGGCGATCGTCGGCGACATCAAGATCGAGTCGCCCCGGGCGCCGCTCTTCGCCAAGGAGTTGAAGCTGGTGGTCTCGCGCTCCTACGGTCCGGGCCGCTACGACCCGACCTACGAATCGCAGGGGATCGACTACCCGGCCGGCTACGTCCGCTGGACCGAGGGACGCAATCTCGCCGAGGTGCTCAGGCTGATGGCCGAAGGGTCGCTCCGGCCTTCGGGGCTGACCACGCACTCCTTCGACCTGGCTGATGGCGCGGACGCCTACGCGCTTCTCGAGGGCGGCGAGCAGTCGCTCGGGATCGTGCTGCGCTACCTCGAGCTAGCCGACGCCGGGCCCCGTTCCGTGGCTATCGAGGCCCGGCGCCGCGGCATCCCGCGGCGCGGGGGCCGGCGGCTGCGGCTGGGCGTGGTGGGCGCCGGGTCCTTCGCGCGCGGGGTGCTCATGCCGAGCCTGGCGCGGCGCGGGGATATCGTCGCCGTGGCAAACAAGACGGGAGTGTCGGCCACCGCCGCCGCCAGTCGTTTTGGGGCCGGACTGGCCTCCACCGATGCCATTGAGCTCATTGCATCTCCGGATGTCGACGCGGTGGTGATCGCCACCCGCCACGACACCCACGCCGAGCTGACAGCGGCCTCCCTGAAGGCGGGGAAGCACGTCTTCGTGGAGAAGCCGCTGGCCCTCGATGCCGAGCAGCTCGAAACCGTGACAGTCCACGCGGCCGGCTCCTCCGGAACCCTGATGGTGGGTTTCAACCGGAGGTTCGCCCCCCTCGCCGTACGCCTCCGGGACGCCCTCGGGGGTCGGGGGCCGCTCGTGATGACCTACCGGGTGAGCGCTGGCCGCCTGCCGGCGTCGCACTGGACCCACGACCCGGCGGTCGGGGGCGGACGGATCGTGGGCGAGGTGTGCCACTTCGTCGACCTCCTGGCCTTTCTGAGCGGCGGCCGGCCGGAGCAGGTGACCGCCGTCGCGGTCGGCGGCGGATCCGAGCCGCGGCAGGACAATGTCGCGGCGACGATCACCTTCTCCGACGGGTCGATCGGGCAGATCGTCTACTCGGCCCTGGGCGATCCGGGGCTCGCCAAGGAGCGCCTGGAGGTGATGGGCGAGGTGGGCGCGGGAGTGCTGGACGACTTCCGCGACCTGCGCCTCTACCGCGGTGGGCGCGAGGAGCAGATCTCCGAGAAGCGCGACAAGGGCCATGATGCCGAGCTGGCCGCCTTCGTGCGAGGCTGCGAGACCGGCGTGCAGACGTGGCCGGTCGAGGAGATGGCCGCGGTGATGCGCGCGACCTTCGCCATACGGGACGCCATCAGGATTCCGTCCGGCGGCGGCCCGCCCGCTTGAGAGTTCTCGTCCTCTCGCAGTACTTCGCGCCCGAGGCCGGGGCGACCCAGAACCGCATGAGCGCCTTCGTGGACGGCCTGATCGACCGCGGCCACCAGGTCACGGTGGTCTGCGAGCAGCCGTGTCACCCGGCCGGCGTTTTCCTCCCGGGTTACGGACGGCGCCCCCTGATGACCGAGCGTGCGCCCAACCGCACGGTCCACCGGCTGTGGGTCGCGACCTCTCCCCGGAAGACCACCGCTCGCCGGCTGGCCTTCTACGCCACCTTTGCCGCAGGTGCGGGTGCCGCCGTGCTGCTTGGCCCTCGGCACGATGTGATGCTGGCCACGTCTCCGCCGCTCCCGGGAGTGCTTGCCGCCACGGCGGCCGCCGGCGCGAGACGCATGCCGGTCGTCGTCGACGTAAGAGACATCTGGCCGGCGGCCGCCGGAGCGCTCGGCGAGCTCAGCAACCCGCACCTGCTGTCCCTCTTCGAGCGGGCCGAGCGCCGGCTCTACCGAGCGGCGAGGCGGGTGACCGTGACCACGCGGCCCTTCTCGAGGCACGTCGACGCGGTGGCCGGATCGCCGGTGAGCGTGCACGTGCCGAACGGCGCGCTCGACGAACTGGTGGAGCTCCCGGACACAGACCCACCGGCCGGCGCACCGTTCACCGTGGGCTATGCGGGCAACATGGGCATCGCCCAGGGCCTCGGCATCGTGCTCGACGCCGCTGATCGGCTGCGAGAGGAGCCCGTGCGGTTCGTGCTCCTCGGCGACGGCCCGCTGGCCTCCGAGCTGCGCGAGGAGGCCGCCCGGCGGGGACTGGCCAACGTGGAGTTCCGCCCTGCGGTTCCGGTGGCCGATGTGGCAGAGTTCCTCCAGTCCTGTCATGCGCTGCTCGTGCCGCTGCGCGAACACCCCCTGTTCGACGACTTCATCCCCTCGAAGCTCTACGACGCGATGGCCGTCGGACGGCCCGCGGTGGTCGCGGCCCGGGGCGAGGCGCCCGGGCTGGTGGAGGAAACCGGGGCTGGTGTGGTGGTTGCTCCCGAGGACGGCGACGCCCTGGCCGCGGCCGTACGTGGCCTGGCCGCCGAGCCCGAGCGTGCCCGCGAGCTGGGGCGGGCGGGAAGGACGGCGGCACCTGGGCTGGCACGGTCGCGCCAGGTCGGCAAGCTCGAGGACGTGCTGCGGGCAGCGGGTGCGTCCGGTCCCGGCGGTCAATCGGCATGATGCCCTGAGATGTGTGGAATCGTCGGAGTCTTCGATCTCACGGGCCACGAGGTGGAGCCGGGTCTGGTCGAGCGGATGCGCGACACCATGGCCCATCGGGGTCCTGACGATGCCGGGCTCTGGCGATCGGAGTCGCTGGATGTCGTGCTGGGCCACCGTCGACTGTCGATCATCGACCTGAGCCCTGCCGGCCGCGCGCCCATGGCCAACGAGGACGGCACCGTGCAGGTCACCTTCAACGGTGAGATCTACAACCACGCCGACCTTCGCCAGCAGCTGAAGGGGAAGGGCCACCGTTTTCGCTCCGAGTGCGACACCGAGGTGCTGGTGCACCTATATGAGGAATACGGGGAGCGGATGGTCGATCACCTGATCGGAATGTTCGCCTTTGTCATCTGGGACGAGCCCCGGCAGCGAATGCTGGCTGTCCGTGATCGAATGGGCATCAAGCCGCTGTACTTCGTCGACGACGGCCGGCGGTTCGCCTTCGCCTCGGAGATCAAGGCGCTATTGCCTATCCTGACCCGCCGCGACATCGATCCCGTTGCCCTCTCGCACTACCTGACCTTCGTCGCGGTGCCGCCCCCGCGTACCCTGTTCGCGGGCGTCTCGAAGCTGGCGCCCGCGAGCACCATGGTGATCGGCCGCGACGGGGCGAAGCCGCCGCGGCGTTACTGGGATCCGCTGCGCAACCGGGCCGAGCTCGACCCCGGCGTGGACTGGGAACGCGAGGTCCGGTCTCGTCTCGAGCGCTCCATCGACCGACGGATGATGAGCGACGTGCCTGTGGGCGTGTTCCTCTCGGGCGGCGTCGATTCCTCGACCAACGTGGCGCTCATGAGCCGGCTGGTTGACGAGCCCATCAACACCTTCTCGATCGGATTCCACGGAGCCGAGGAGTTCAACGAGTTCAAGTGGGCCCGCCGGGTCGCCGAGAGGTTCGAGACCAACCACCACGAGGTGATGATCGACCACGACGACCTGTGGAATTTCCTGCCCGATCTCGTCTTCCATCAAGACGAGCCGATCGCGGATCCCGTGTGCGTACCGCTGTACTTCGTCGCAAAGCTGGCCAAGGAGAGCGGCGTGACCGTAGTGCATGTGGGGGAGGGCGCCGACGAGCTCTTCTCCGGCTATGCCACCTACGTTCAGGCCCATCACATCGCCGCGAAACAGTGGCCTCGGCTGCGTGGCCTGCCCCGTTCCGTTCGGCAGGGGCTCGCCGCTGCCGGGTCCGCGGCGCTGCGGGTGCGCCCCGACCGGGAAGTACATGTGGAGGCACTCAAACGCGCGTCGCAGGTGGACGGCAGGCTGTGGTGGGGTGGTGCTGTCGCGTTCTATGAGCGAGGCTTCGACCGTCTGACGACTCCGGAGCTGAGGCGGGACCTGAATGGCGACAGTCCCAGCGAGGTTGTGGCGGGGATCGCCGCGGACGCCGACCGGTTCGGAGCCCGGGACGATCTCGACCGGCTGATCTACCAGGACCTGCGCCTGCGTCTCCCAGAGCTGCTGTTGATGCGCGTCGACAAGCTCACGATGGCCAACTCCATCGAGGCCCGGGTGCCCTTCCTCGACCACGAGCTTGTCGAGCTCGCCATGTCGGTGCCAGCCGAGGAGAAGGTCCGCGACGGGATCGGCAAGCACGTGCTCAAACGGGGTGTGTCAGACCTGCTCGACGACGAGCTCGTGTGGCGGCCCAAGCAGGGATTCGGCACGCCGGTGTCGCAGTGGTTCCGAGCAGAGTTGGGCGATCAGCTCGAGCACCAGCTCACCCACGGCGCGATCAACGAGCTCGGCTACCTCGACCCGGACACCGTCAGGCACATCCTCGACCTGCACCGCTCGGGGCGGGCCGAGCGCTCGTTTCAGCTGTGGAACGTGCTCAACCTGTCCGCGTGGTTCGACTACTGGATCGCAGGGCAGGAGCCGACCCGGGCATGACCCCGGAGCTGCTGGCAGTGGTCGGCGCACGACCCAACTTCGTGAAGGTGGCGCCGGTGATCCACGCCCTCGAGCGGCTGGGCACCGTGCGCGTGCGGGTGCTGCACACCGGGCAGCACTACGACGAGAGGCTCGCGGGGTCCTTCCTCGAGCGGCTCAGCTTCCCACCCGTCGACTTCGCGCTCGGGGTTGGGTCGGGCACTCACGCCGAGCAGACCGCCGCGGTGATGGTCGGCGTGGAGCGGGTGCTGTCGGAGGGCTCCTTCGCCGGGGTGCTGGTGGCCGGGGACGTGAACTCGACGATGGCGGCCGCTCTGGCCGCGGTGAAGATCGGTGTGCCGGTCGTGCACCTCGAGTCCGGCCTGCGCTCCGGCGACCGTGAGATGCCGGAGGAGGTCAACCGCATCGTGACCGACCGGGTGGCTGACCTGCTGCTCTGCCACTCCGAGGAGGCCCTCGAGAACCTCGACCGCGAGGGGGTGGCCCCGGGACAGATCGAGCTGGTAGGCAACACCATGATCGACAGTCTGTTCGACCTGCTCCCGATCGCTGAGGAGTCCGCGGCGCTGGATCGGCTCGGACTTGACCGCCGCGGTTTCGTCCTGGTCACGCTTCACCGCCCGTCTCTGGTCGACGATGCCGAGAAACTCGAAGACGTCCTGGGTGTGCTGCGCGTGCTGGCCCGGCGGCTTCCGGTAGTTCTGCCGCTGCACCCGCGCACCCGGGCGCGCCTCGCTGCCACGGAGCACGCGCTCGAGGGGCTGGTCGCGCTGGAGCCTCTGGACTATCTCGACTTCATCGCTCTCGAGGCGGCGGCGCGAATGGTGATCACCGACTCGGGCGGAGTCCAGGAGGAGACCTCGGCCCTCGGGGTGCCGTGCATCACCTACCGCACGACCACCGAGCGTCCGGTCACGATCACCCACGGCACTAACCGCCTGGTAGGAGTGAATGCCGACGCTCTCGGCCGGGCGTGCGAGGAGATGCTGGAAGCCGATCCGCGGTCAACACCGGCTCCGAAGATCCCGCTGTGGGACGGACGCGCGGGTGAGCGGGCGGCGGCGGCAATCGCCACGCGGCTGCTCAGCGCGGCTCCAGCCGAACCGGCGGGCCCGCTGCCGGCTGGATAACCACCGTGGCGCCATCCACGGACACCTCCACCTCCTGGCGCGCGATCGACCAGCCGAAGGGCTGCCCGGGCGCCACCCGGCCGGCCGTCTCGGCCACGGCGATGGGCAGCGTGCGTCCGAGATAGGGAGAGCGCGCGCCGGCGACCGTCGTGGCGGTTGCGTCTCGCGGCAGCGGACGCAGGACCAAGCCGCCCGGAAGCGCCTCGAAGGGCCGCTTCACGGTCTCGGCGAAGTGCAGCCGGCTGCGCACCTCGTGGGGCTTTGCGCACAGCAGCCGGTCGACCACGACGGCGCCGTCGCAGCCCAGCCACACGAGCGTGCGCTGGTGGATCACCGGGTCGTCGAGGCGGCGGTAGCCGTCGTGGGAGCTGCGTAGCACCACGGCATTCTCGAGGCGCTCGATCGAAGCACGCTCTACCCGCGGCATAAACGCCGCACGAAAGGGGGCCCAGAGCTCGCATTGATCCCGATCGTCGACCTGCACGGTGTTGTGGGCTGCGGTTGAGCGAAACCGCGCCCGGTCGGGTCCCGCATACGCGCCGCTGCCACAGTCGACGATCAGTGGCTTCGCTTCGGCCCAGATCGTGATTGACAGGGCATCCGCATGCGCGTGGGCCGGCAGGTGGGGAGGGGCCAGCGGGCCGGAGTCGAGAATCGCCTGGCAGCCGCCGTCTCGCAGCACGACGTAGCCGCTGTCGACGAGGTCCGAAAGGCGCTCCGTCGCCGGTTGGGGTATTTGCGGTCCATCCCATCCGTCGTTGAGGGGCGGCACATCTCCGGCGGGGCCGGCGATGTGCCTCAGCCACCGATCCATGTCCTCGATCGCCCGATCGAGCCAGGGCGGCGAGGGCGCCTCCGCGCGGAGCAGGGCGGTGCGGGCGTCGAGCAGGTCCCCGAGCACCAGCCGGTGGTAGGAGGGACTTCGCTCTTCGTGGCCGCCATCGGCCAGGATCTGTGCGTCCAGCTGGCGCTCAAGCAGGCGCAGTCCGCGTCCCATGTGTCCGGCGTCCTCGAGGCAGACGCCCGCCACGACGAGGGCCGTGGCGTTTCGGAGCACGTGGTTGCCGCCGATGTCGTGCTCAACCGAGCGCCGCAGCAGGCGCGCCTGGGCCGATAGCGATCTCAGCAGGGCCGGCCGGAGAGAGGCCAGCCAGCCTTCGCGCGAGAGGGCGGCGCACCAGGCGACGATGCGGCCGCTCATCGGGTACGGGTGCCAGGCGGGAAGGGCCGGGCGCTCGAATGCGTTCAGCCAGTCGGCGATTACGCCCTCCCAGTAACGATCGCCGGGCTCCGACGGGGGACCGGATGCGTAGCGGGCCAGCTCCGCGAACCCGTGTAGATGGAACAGGAACAACAGGCCATCCCTCGAATCGGTCCAGTACCCCGGTGCTCCCCAGACCCTCTCGGCGCCGACCGCTCGGTAGACGCTGTCGAGGTGGGGTGGAGGTTGCGGTCCGGAGCTTGGGGCCGCCTCAACGCCCAGGCCGAGGGCTACCCCCTTCCATCCCGGCGGCGCGGTGCTCGCGGTTCCGACGGCGAGCATCCGGACGGGTACCAACCTTCGCAGGCGGTGTGCGAGCTGAGCGGGCCGCATATGGACCAGCGCGTCGGCGTACTGACTATGGGCCCGCCACATCTGGCCTAACATCATCGCGGGCTCCGTGGGGGGTCCACCAGAGAGGAGCAACACCGTTGCGATTTCTCATCACCGGCGGAGCCGGCTTCATCGGCTCCCATCTAGTGCAGCGTTCCGTTATTCTCTTGTGTATGTAAGGGAGTTCGGGTACGGTTGGTGGATGGGGCGAGCGGCCGCTGCGATCGAGCTGTCGGGGGAGGAGGAGCGTGAGCTTGAGGCGGTGGTGCG
>JAABUR0100002657.1_pt1 | contig 26658 bp, 30 predicted proteins | sample 5560091 | NCBI WGS metagenome assembly JAABUR01 (sample SAMN10711879, study PRJNA513375) | rock metagenome | isolation source: Antarctica rocks | place: Antarctica: Victoria Land, University Valley sud
ATGAGACGGTAGTGCCGCTTGTGGGTGCAGAGGTGGAGAGTTATCGGACATACATGGACACGGTTGGGCGGACAACGTTGAGGCTGAGCGCGGTAAATGTAGTTGATGAGGCAAGGGATAAGGAGATCATTGTATGTTTTGCTCTTAGTGGTTCTGGATATGGAGCTTGTTTTCTAACGTGATGTTATAGGTGACATACGAATACCCCTTGAGTGCGGCCTTCCGCAAGCCGATTACCATTTTCTTGGGTATCATGACTGTATTTGTGACAGCCTGGGGGGTTGGGAAGTTGGACGTCAGTATAGGAAAGGGTTCTTAAAACCGCTTTGCAGATCGAAACGGCGCTAGATCATTGGACCAAGAGTTATATACGGATATTGCAGCAGTGGAGCTTTTGAGGGCAATCTACCATTTCACTTAAGTAAGGACTTGGCCAGGATGAGACCTTGATGCCTTTGATTTCCATCCCAAGACTAACAAAGCAGAGCTTTGAAACGGGTGGAATATATGAAGTAAGTCAACCCTAGTCGTACTACCCTGATAGCCTACCTAGTTATTATCCATATGGGCGGAGAGCGTTCCGCCGATTTCGGACATTTCGGAGCAAGTCGTGCAGGACGAGTCCCAAATGACACATGCCTGATTTCTGAACCACCTTACTGGGGATGGTACGGGTTCCTTGCAACGGTTTCTGTTGGATTGGATTGGGACGGCAGTTTGAGGACGGTTCGGAGTATGGTATCTGATTCACACAAGATTAATTTGAGGTTGAAATTGATACGAGTGGGCACAATGCGTACACTTCACTATGAAGATGAAGACATTTCGCGGTCTTGAGCGTTTCAGCTCGCTCTGCTGTGCTTATACTGCGCGTTAAGGTAGATGTTCGTGTACTGTAGGTATTAACTTTATGGTATTGGTGATGATACAAAACAGCCTACTCAGCAGATCTATCAAACGCACCAACTCAGACATGTCCAGTTACAGCACGTTTGTTAACAATAATTACCTTAATAACAGAAGTCATGATGAGTGTTTATCTTACGAACCGTCTACTATCGAACATCAAGCGCAGAACGTTTACAGTTTTAACTGTTTACGAACGATTGCTGAAGGGTACAGTCGACTCTGGTTATAATGGAGGCGGCAACTCGATCAGTTGGTTCCGTTAGAAACAGAAATTCGTTACATCAGAATTGGCGCTAAACCTATCACAGTAAGAATCAATACAAGATCATTACAGGGTGAAGGAAGATAATCTAAAGATTACCTCTGAAGAGTGTATCATATATAGATTTCCCCCCTTGTACTCCGTATAACGGACACCGGTATGAACCCATATAATCTTGCTAAGGCAGTATCTCATGCAGGTACCCACAAACATTATTTATACCTGATACGCCTTCCGACGTTGTACAACACTGATCATCGTAACCTATGCGACCCAGTAGTAGGAGTATTAGTGGAGATTGGTGTGCAAGATCAAATTCAAAGCAACTCAACCTGATGTCACTACCTACTGACCCTGTTGACGAGTAGACAGACAATAGGATTCGAAGAGAACACCCCAACGCCGGAGGCTGCCGCATCATGGATGTGCTGGGGTAAAGTAGTCTTACGGAAGGGTCTGTGAATTGAATTCACGGTGAATTGGGGGTTTCAACAACCAACAGTACATTTACAGCAGACCGTGTTTATCTAAACCAATCTTTACCGATTTCAGCCCATCAATCTACGGTAATGCTACGGCTGTATCTGCATTCAAGCAGTGTAACCTCAGGACTCGCCGCACACTCCGTTTCGAATGTGAAGATAAACGCCCATGGAAAACAGCCAGAGTGCTCACTCGCAGCCCATCAACCATCAATGGTCCTATTTTCCTACTGCCTCCTTTCCACTCAACTGCATTATCTCTCAAGTCGTACACCGCAGCAACGGCCTGCGAGCCACTCAAGGGTAGGTATCAGAAGTTCTCGTAATGCATGGCATATGAGCCACCACAATGGAGCATCATCACCGAATCTCCGGACTTGTTTGAGAACCAAGGGGTGACAGGATCGTCAATGCTGGTATTCATCCAGACATCGTCGACATCAGAGCTTGGTATCATGGCCGCTTGTCGAATGCATTCAGCACACACAAGAGAACGCGACAAAAGATCTCGCCCATAGGCTAAGTTTCCACGCCGCATCATTTCTTTCTGTACGCGTCCGCTGGGGGGCTTGACCATAGAGGCATCTATGAGCTTTCTGGCCCCATTTCATTGTGCTGTCGTAGGCCCTTACTTACTCCTTTCATCTAACTTATGTTTTCTTCTCGGTATCATGTCCGAATTCTATGGAGGTTTGGTCAAGGAAGGGAGTTCAAGAATTGCAATATAAAAGCCTCTCTGCACCAGCTTTCCACCCAGGCCATAATCTCAAAGTGCAGTCTATATTCCTCGTTGTAGCTCCGGTTTTCTATCAAAATTTCTATTGCCAGCCTCGACTCCGTCCTTGCTGCTACTACGGTTTTCAAAGACTAGCTCCGACTACCTTTTTCAAAGATGCATCTCAGCTCTCTCCTTGAGATTACGTTGTGCTTCACAGCTGCAGGCGTCAGCTCCGCGTTCCCAGAGAAGTATCTTCATCATATTAGCAAGCGTATCATTTCCCCCAAGACGACCACCGCTAGTACCAGTGGGGTTGTCATCAGCGTGAACGGAACTTGCGGTCCTATCTATGGCAAGCAAACTTGCCCAGCTGACAAATGCTGCTCTTCTTCGGTATGTTTGCTGGGAATTCTTCTCTGAATATCAGTTTTCCCCTGGATCTCTACACTCACAGCTATGCTGGAAGCACTGAGATAGCCTCTAGATATGCATCAGATAATGACTAAACATTACCAGGGTTTCTGCGGCTCCGGTAAAGACTTCTGCAAGGACCCGGACTGCCAATACAAATACGGCACCTGCGACTCCACCACCACCCCCTCCGGCCCTCCCACACTAAACGATCCCCGCCCCAAGCTCGGCAACATATCGTACTCTAACGACATCTTCCACTGCACAACCCCCAACACCATCGCCCTAACCTACGACGACGGCCCGTCCCCTAACACCGCCGCTCTCCTCGATACCCTCCGCCAATTCAACTTCACAGCAACCTTCTTCATCACCGGCAATAACAACGGCAAAGGTGCCATCGATATCACAGACCCTTACCCCTCGCTCATCAGGCGCATGGTAGCCGAGGGCCATCAAGTGGCGTCGCACACGTGGTCCCATTACAGTCTCTCAAATATCACATCCGACATGCGCAAGCAGCAAATGGCGAAGAACGAGCGCGCGATTGCGAACATCATCGGCAAATACCCCACCTACATGCGTCCGCCGTACTCGTCTTGCACCCCTGAATCCGGCTGCGAAACCGACTTGCAAAACCTAGGCTACCACCGCATCGGTTTCGACCTAGACACCCAAGACTATCTGAATCCGAACGCCAGTGAGATCCAGAAGTCCAAGGATATCGTTAGAGCGAATCTTTCGAGTACCAGCGTAACGAGTTATCTGGCGATTCAGCACGACATCCTGCCGCAATCTGTGGCTAATTTGACGGATTTTTTTTATAGCGCTATTAGAGCGAAGGGCTGGAAAGGGGTTACGGTTGGGGAGTGTTTGGGAGATCCAAGAGAGAACTGGTACCGCACGCCTGGTGTTGGGCGGTGAGGAAACGCTGGGGTGATGCTGGAAAGGGGTTTCTGCGGCTGGTCCGAGAATGGTTTTTGGGGGGTATGGGGGATGGCTGGCTCGGTGTTGCTTTACTGTCTGGCTTTGCTTCTTTCCATCTCTTTTTGTATTTTATGTCCTGTTCATCCTTCCTTCTGTCACTGTTTTCTTTTCCCCTTCCTTGATTGAATACTTTGACTTTCTAAAATATAAGACTCCAGCAGCCTTTTTTCCATCTTTCTTAGTAGGCATAAATCTTTATGTATGTCCATCTACATCTTTCCGAAGTAGTCTCATCGTATTTGCTCATCGCTATATAGTTTCCGTTGCTCTCCCACCCAGGTCTTTCCTAGCCCTCGGATCTTCAATCCCCCAATTACCCCCTACTAACAGCCTCCCACCCCCCCCCAAAACCACACCTCCCCCCTCCCCCCTCCCCCATCCTTTCCGAACAAACACCCACGGGCATCGTTCAGCGGCAATGTATCGCAAAAGTACAAAACTACAGTATACACACATGCAAGAAAGACGTCAGAACACCATTTGCGGAAAAATTCGGCTTTGAGGAATTAGGATGATTAGCAGGATGAACGGGAAGAAGTTTTTCATCGTATAAGTAAGCGTTGATCCGTAGCTATATCTTATGTACCATGTATGTAGATCGGTAGTACATACATATTCGGTTCTTTCGCAACGACCGGGCACACCACCTGCCTGCCACGTCCGCTGAGGCCTTTTCTTGTAGAGGTATTCATGTACATCTCACGCCCGAAACCCCCTCGCAACAGCCGTCCCGCCCCGCGCCGTCGCCATCATATCCGCCGACACATTCCTTCCTCCCACCTCCACTCCCCACCCCTCCCCCAACACCTTCCTCCCATAAACACCCACATCAATCACCTTCCTCGGCCCCACCAACACCAAGCCTCCATACCGCGTCCCACCAAGCACACACTGTGTCACAATCGCCTCAGCCGCGAGCGCCACGTCTTCTATGGGGAAATCGTCCTCCTCGTCCTCACTCTGCATATCCATGGCGACGGCGCAGGAGCCCGAGTGCCAGCGGTGGGGGAGGGCGAAGCCGGTGTCGTGATGGCGGGAGAAGTGCATTGGAGCGTGGGTTTTGTCGCCGATGCGGAGGAGGGTGATGGCGTTGGTGCAGTCGGCGGGGGAGACGATGGGCGGGTGGAGGGGATGGGGGCGGAGGCAGGTTATTTTTGCGTGGGTGGTGGGGAGGAGGGAGAGGAGGATGGTGAGGATGGTGGTGGGGAGGTGCATGGTGAGGGATGGAAGGGGATTGGGGAACCAAGTGGTTTGGTGGTGGAGTAGACGATGGCTTTTATCATGGCGACAGTCTATATGGCGGTCCGCATTGGGCGTTGCGGCTAAGTGAATTGCGCGTGAGTGGCGACGATTTGCTGGCTTGCTGCTGCGCGAGTCGCGTGTTGGTCGAATAGGTTTGGCACTGCTGCGTCATACTGAGCCGTCTTTTGATGATTCGGTAATGTGAAAAGGATTGGGAAGCATAGAAATATAGACTTTCAACTGTTTATAGTATGGTAAACTGGGCCGAAGTGGAAAGACAAAGATGGGAGATACAGAGAGTCTTTGAAATTGGTAACTGAACCTGCAGTCGAAGCCCTCCAAACAGAGTTCCTCAAACGAAGTAGAAGAGCTCCGCAGACGAACGTCTAGATGAATGGAAGACTTGGGACGGATTCGCCTCGCGACTGCAAGAGAACAGACTTGATCGAAGAACATAACAAATCCATTGACGGCCGGAGATAATAGAAGCCCACCGTCTGGAGATGTTCTGGATGTATGTGTATACCCTCTGGAGCAAGTCCAGGCGTACTTCTATCGACGCCGAACAAAGGAAGATGAAGAATCCCCTTTGAGGACTTGTTACAAGCGATAGTCAGAGTAGAATCCCGGGTCAAATAGCAACGACCCAGTAACCACAAACAGAAGAAAGAGAGGGGATGGAGACCTTACCTTACAGGCGTACTGTACGTCAGTGCAGCTTGTGCTTCTTGTGCTTCAACGTGCTTCACGTGGGCCGTTTGATTCGTCCATGGCTTTTGCATGCAGTGCGGGGCGGGACCGCGGAATTGGAGGACTGACAGCGGAGGAGATTTCCTCTGCTTAGCGTAGCTTGGCCTTTGGGAAGCTCTGACTTAGTCTGTAGACTGTATGATGGTTTTTCCAGAGCTGTCTTGATACCTTGTGCTGGTCGGATTTTCGGATGTTTCTACTGTATTTTCAAGCAATTGCTGCCATTGGGCCTGTCGATAGGGGGCGTACTACAGCCTTGCCTTAGATAATCAAATCATGCAGTAACTTTACCCCACCTTCAATCTCCCAACGTTCAACTTCGCTGACAATCCCACCAGCTTTGGCCAGCAATTGAGAACGTCACTGGTACAAGACTGGCAATGGCACTACATCTCCTACGAGGACCTGAAAGACGCCCTTGTTACCCCATACGAGACAGAGCCCTCGCCCGAGCAACCTCACCCGAAACGAAGAACATGGACCGAAGATGACGAGAAGGCTTTCGTAGCCGAACTGGAAGGAGAACTTGACAAAGTATTCTCATTCCAACGGGTGAAATCGCAAGAGATTGTAAGACGAATAAAAACAAGCGAGAGGGAGGTCAACCATGTCATCGCCCGATTGGACGAGAGAGGTCCGAAAAGAGCGAGTCAGAATGGAAATACAACAGACTCAGAGGACGATGTGCCTACGGAACAAGACTTTGAGCTACTGGAGGAAGACCTGAGCGACATTATTGCCGATGTGCATGACCTGGCAAAATTCACTCAATTGAATTACACCGGGTTTCAGAAAATAATCAAGAAACACGACGTCAGTCCCAACTTCAAAAGAAGCTTATCTAATCCACGGAACAAACGCTAATATCTTTCAGAAACAAACGTCGTGGCATCTCAGACCTGTCTTTGCTGCACGATTAAAAGCGAAGCCTTTCTTTCAGGACAACTATGACGAATTCATTGTCAAGCTATCGCGGCTCTATGATCTTGTACGGACCAGAGGACACCCAACCAAGGGTGATAGCGCAGCTGGGGGTGGTCAGCAGAACTTTGTACGGCAGACTACCAAGTACTGGGTTCATCCAGATAATATTACTGAGTTGAAGCTTATCATCCTTAAGGTATGCCCAACCCACTGTTGTTTAATAGAAACCGTTACTGAATTCATCAAGCACCTCCCCGTTTTAGTCTTTAATGCGAGCAAAGAATTCGAAGCAAAGGATTCGGCCATCTCATCAATTTACTATGATAACCCTGATACATGGGAATTGTATATGGGGCGCTTGAAAAAGACAGAAGGAGCCGAAGCTATTCGGCTGCGATGGTACGGTGGAATGGAAACAGAGACTGTTTTCGTGGAAAGGAAGACGCACCGAGAAGATTGGACTGGGGAGAAGTCGGTCAAAGCGCGCTTTTCGATGAAAGAAAAGAACGTCAACGCCTTTCTAAGCGGCAAGATGAATGTCGAGAGCGTCTTTGAAAAGATGCGGAAAGAGGGCAAAAAGAGCGAAAAAGAGATTGCAGACCTCGAACAGCTAGCGAGAGAGGTTCAGTATCGAGTAATCACCAGAAGCTTCGTGCCCGTCACAAGATCGTTTTACAATCGCACTGCTTTTCAACTGCCAGGCGACGCTCGTGTCCGAATTTCGCTAGATACTGAGTTGACAATGGTACGCGAGGATAACTTAGACGGACGAGAACGGGCTGGCAAGAACTGGCGCAGAATGGATATTGGCATCGAGTATCCATTCAAACAGCTCCCTCCCGAAGATGTTGAACGATTCCCGTACGCTGTGCTCGAAGTGAAGCTGCAAACGCAGGCAGGCCAGCAACCTCCCGAGTGGGTACGTGAGCTGATAAGCAGCCATCTTGTCGAAGCTGTCCCAAAGTTCAGCAAATTCATTCACGGCACCGCAACCCTATTTCCAACTGGAATCCACCTACTTCCCTTCTGGATGCCCCAGATGGACGTCGATATCCGTAAACCAATCACACGACGTTTCGGTATCGAGCGGCCTAATCAAGCAGCAAGCTACTCAACTAGCGACGACCCGCTAGACACTGATACCGAAGATGAAGAAGAGAATGAGAGAGTCCAAGGCAATACAGATGCACCTCAAGAGGACGAAAACACCGCGACAGACCAAGGCATGCGCCGCCTTCGCGAAGCCAGAGACACAATGGAACAACACAACATAACCCACGCCTCGGACCCCACAAACACCCTCGACATCGAAGAACGCATCGCCGCCGACCCACTGTCCTACCCAGATGACGACCCCATCTACGACTCCGACGACGAAACAGACGACCTCGAAGAAGCGAAAAGAGTCGGCGGTTGGCACTACCGTCGAAAACTTCTAAAGCATCACATTGTACATGCCCCTTCCTACCTCATCGACCTCTTCAGAAACATAGTGTCAATCGCCGACCCCACAACCCCCAGTCCCGCCCCACAACCCACCTCCCGCCGCTTCCGCGCCCCCCCGGGCAAACGCATCCACGTCCCCGTCCGCGTCGAGCCAAAAGTCTTCTTCGCCACCGAACGCACCTTCCTCTCCTGGCTCGAATTCAGCATCCTCCTCGGCTCCATCGCCGCCACCCTCCTTAACTTCGGCGACGGCCTCTCGCACTACTCGGCGTGGGGGTTCACGTTCTTGGCGATTGCGAGCTTGCTGTATAGTCTGGGGATGTATCTGTGGCGCGTGAGGATGATTCGGAGGAGGAGGACGGGGGGATATCATGATTGGTTTGGGCCGAGTGTGTTGTGTGCGGGGCTGTTGGCGGCGGTGGTTGTAAGCTTTGTGGTTAGGGTAAGAGGGGTCGGGTGGGTTGGGTGAGGGGGGGGGAAGCGAATGGGTGAGGAGGGGAGGCTTGTAGGGTTTTGGGGGTTAGGTGGAATATGTACAGTAGTGTCGGCATGGGTTGTACAGCACCATTTTCATGTATAAAGTACTTTATAAAACAATCAGAAAAACCCCAGCTATAGCATAATCGGGAAATATCACGTTCCAACCCCCCCCCCCCCTTTCCAGTTTTTCCAACCATAACTCAAGATAACGATCACAAACACCACACCCCCTTTCCTCATTCGCACTGTCTCGTCGCCCTTGCACTTGTATATTCCAGATTCGAGCCCGGGATTCTTTCCAATATACCCGCTTCTGGAAATCCCAGGGGTTTGTCTTGATATCTTGTGGCAGATGAGTCAGTCGTTGCCGAGTGCCAGAGGAACTGGGAGTGTTTAAATTTTTGTCTGGGGGGGATCAATCAGGTATTTATTCCACGAGGATTTATTACAGTATATAGTAGTATGGAAAATCTATTTCGATTTCGGGAAAAAATTCATCGGATGCTATTCAATGAATGCCTGGCGCCAATATGCACGCGTGACGGCCATAGCAGCATTTCCCTAACCCGCAACATCCACAACGCCCAGACCTATCGTACTCCCAAATCGTCTGGACCCATCAGCAGCACATCACTGCTGTCAACAACCAACCAACCCACCTACCCCTCCCCCCCTGGCCCTTCAAAAGCAATCAATCCCCTCACGCAACCCCAGTAACCCTCCGAATACTCCTCCTCGGCCCCTCCCCGCCCACGCTAACCACGCCCTCCACCTCCAACGCCCTGACCACCTCCGCAAACTCCGCCCCTTCAACCCCCGCACTGCCCATCTCGCCAATGCGCCTGAAAACCTCGCTCCACCGCGCCGCGCCCCCCTGCCTCGTCATCTCATCCAGCAACTCCAACACCGCCTTTTTCAAATCCGCCTTCCGCCTCCTCTCGCTCGCGCTCGTTCCCTCGGTTAACAAACCCATATCGATCAGCCCCGTGCGCGCGTCCGTCGCCGCCTGCTTGAGGGCGGATTTGATCAGGCGCACGGCTTCTTGGACGTCGTGCGCGGAGACGTGGGTGGCGAGGCGCATCTTGGCGTGGGCTTCGGCGAGGCGGATCATCGATTCGAGCTGGCGGGTCGTGGCGGTGATGCGGCGCTCGGCGGCGCGGACGTCTTCGCCTAGTTTGCGCATTTCGACGTAGGCGCGGACGAGCTCGGTGGAGGCGGCGGGGGTGAGGGCGGGTTGGCATTTGGAGCGGGCGTAGGAGATGTAGGAGGTTAGGAATTCGACGGGCTGGAGGTGGGGTTAGAGTGGGTGTTGGGGAAAGGAGGATTTAGGGGGAGGGGACGTACTATGATTTCCTGGGTGCTGGCGTTTTCGGGGGCGTCTTCGAGATACATGCCGACGAGATGGCGTGCCAGTCGGCGATCGCTTTGTTCGTCGATACGGTCGAGGACGAGATAGACGAGGTCGAATCGGGAGAGGAGGGTCGGTGGGAGGTCAATGTTTTGCGGGACGGGGAGGTTGGGGTTATATTTGCTTCCGATTGGGTTTGCGGATGCGAGAATACTTGTTCGTGCGTTCAAGGTGGTGATAATGCCGGCTTTGGCTATGGAGACGGTCTGCTGCTCCATCACTTCGTGCAAGACCGAGCGGGTCGAGTCGGACATTTTGTCGAATTCGTCGATGCAGCATACGCCGCCATCTGATAGTACGAGGGCGCCAGATTCCAAGACTACTTGGCGCGTCTCTGGATCCCGGCTGATGTAGGCAGTAAGACCAACGGCAGAGGAACCCTTTCCACTAGTGTAGACTCCCCTAGGAGCGATCTTGTGGACATACTGTAGAAGCTGGGACTTGGAAGTTGATGGATCACCGCAAAGCAGCACATTGATATCTCCTCGATATTTTGGGCTTCCTCCCTTTTCGAATGACTTATTGGTGCCTCCAAAAAGCTGCAGTAGAATGCCCTTCTTGACATCGTCCATTTCATATACACTAGGTGCCAATGATCTTGCCAGAAGTTCGTAAACATCACCTCGTCTTGCAGTGGCTTTGATCTTTTCCTCTTCTTCCTCAGTTACTTTTCTTGTTTCTTCTACGTCACCCGCAACCTGTTCAGACAATTCTTGCTCAATAGTAGAGACATCAATGCCTAATCTTCTCTTGTCGACTTTTTGTATATGCAACACGTCGATATACGTCTTGAACAAAGCTTTAATTGTCCGTTGCCTTGGGTTGATGCGAACGGGATTGCTCCTAAAGATACCCGTAACTTCAATCCGGTCACCTGCCTTACACACGTCTACCAGCTCCTCATAAGCACACAGTGATACTGAATGTGGCGTCTGTCCATCTGGTACACTGTCCGGAGTCTCCTGTAGCTTTATGACCTGCTTGTCTGCAAACTCACAGCGATTATGCACAATCTGCATGGAGTTCTGAGATTCGCAAGCTTGGCGTGGACATCTCGTAGGCTCCGCGATCTTGCCCCTATCGAGAGATACATTGACCGCGTGGTTGCAAACCTGACAACGGAAGAAAGCCGTCTTCATATCTGGAATGACTGGCGTAGTCCGAATGACCAGGCCTTTGATGCTCACCATCTTATCCATATCATTGGGATTCAATTCTCTCATGTTTACCGAACTATCCAGTCCAAACGGTTTTACTTTGTATAATTTGGTTTCCGCTTCTTGTACTAGATCTGGTATACCTAATGACTGGCCAGCATGTCCGTTTGGCTCAGAACTTGGCACTGCAGGCGTAGAGCTATCAGGTCTGGTCTGAGCGTGCATTTGTTGTTGCTCGGCTCGTAACCTGGACATTTCCGCTTCTGCTAGATCAACGATTACATCCTTGATAGTCTGGTCCATCAGGGGGATAATCTCATGTGGATATGCTTGTACTTGATGCCAAAGCTTCACCGTCGAAGGGAACGCCTTGAGGTTTCGGAGATCCAGATTAAGCCCAGTAACCCCTAGGTGGCGCATGTTGTTCAACATCTCAATATACTCCCTACAATTCCCGCCACTCTCTGGCGCATCGGTCTCTTCTTCTGTAGCACCATCGGCCCACATTCGATATTTTTTTTGATAGCCCAGTAAAAACTCTTTAAACGTAGACATGGTATCTTGGATCGAAATGTTCGTTCCCCATATTATCCTTGTCGACGAACCCCCGATTGCATCAGCTTCGGATGTATTTGGATCTAGATTGGAGAAAGTTGCTGCATCTGAACCCGTCGCGCCTTCCCGCACTGGGACACCGTTTTCGTCGACAAAAATTCGTCGACGGCGATTGGGGGTAGCGCTGAAGATATCAGAATGTATATCGCCACGTCTTGAGTTATTGAGCGCAGAAGCACCCGGCGCAGAAGATCTTGGCGTACGGACAAAAAGGCCACTGCTGCTGGTTGGAATATCACTTTGACGATGGACGTTGCCATTAGTGGCACGAGTCGGGCTTGAGCTGGAGGCATAGCGTATCGGCGACGAATCTGGCATTTGTGTCAGCACTTGAGATAGGCTCTGCATGGGCGACGTACCACCTGGGGGCTGCCCTCGACCTCTAGGAGTACTGCCTGCTATTGAAACCTGCTTCAATGGAGAACTGATCTGCATAGCGTCGTTGCCATTCATGTTTGCGGCACCGTTGACAGGCGATGAGCGGAAGAACAGCGGTGAGGAAGATGCTACATTCTGTTGTGATGCTCGAGGAGTCCTTTGCGATTGATTTGGCTCCTCTTGAGCTGCAGGCGACGACCGCGCCACGGCTGCTGCTGGACTACTGGCTGGTTGCGCCGAGTTCCTTGTTGAACGTGCCGGAGTTGCAGATGCAGAGTTTCGTTTCGAGCGACGAGACGCTGGGGAAGACATCGTGAAGGTCGTGCGTTGATTGTTATAGTGTCAATGGGTAATAGCTCGAGCTGTTCTAGAGAATCTACGTGAAAGTTAAGTTGTAGTTGGGAAGGAGGGTCTGAGGGAGACGCGGCACGGGCTACGCGATCACGCGTAAAGTGGTTTCGCGACAAGGTGTTGACCAATAAAAGCTCACATCTTACGAGTACCAGTTGAGGATAGCTTCTATAGACTGTATGAATGTACTGTGCCTAAAACCCCCGTTGACAACGTATATCGAAGTACCATTGAATCATATCGGAAAGAGTGTATACCATTGAGTTCAACTGGTCGAACATAATTGTCCTCCTACATGATACTCCACGTCCAATCGGTATCGGGATTGCTTTGATGAGATGATAATTCTAGCATCTCTGCCAATGAAGGTCCCATCATTTCAGGAGAAACGCTATAAATATATCAAGGATCTATATACCTCAAGGAACATAGAACGCAGCCACTAAGATTATGAGATATAGTGCTATCATGATGGTGCCCTCGAGCCTGTATACGAGATCAGCAAGTACTGTGTTCCGTGTCGACTTGGCGGTGCTAAGGAGCGAGTTGATGTATATCACCGATGCGAAAAGGATTGTAGACTCAAAACGTCCGCGAAATTTTTACTCATCTCATCGATACCCATCATCCAGCCTAGCAGAACGATCGCGGGAACGATCAAAATGGCATTTTGCAAACATCTACCAAGCTTTACGTTAACGCAAATATCCATCCTATCTTTGACTGCAGTCCAACCGGGGTGGGCATCATTTCCAAGTAGCGGAAGTAATATCATACCTACAAATGTCTTCGAAAGCCCAGCAGTTTGCATGAGCCCCTCAAGACTATCCGTGGCAAATTTTGGTTTGAAAGCGAGGAGCACCGTCGTAAGAACCATGACAACAAGAATTATCTATGTCGAAAGCTGAGGTCGCTTTGTCTCTTCCTCATCTTCTTCCTTTTCTTCATTGTGCTCTTGGAGAGGCTGTCCTAAGGATTTGGGCTCCTTTTCTTGGCCGCAGGCATGATTTTCAGTCTGAAATACACTTTTCGCAGCTAACTGCACTTCCTTCATTCTAGCTCTCTTTTGGGTCTTCGGCGAGGGCTCGTTATAACTCGATGCGTGTGTCTTTAGCTGGAAAAATAATATATATATATATATAGCAAGGAGAATAGCTGCGATCCCCCGTGACTGGTGAGGGATGTCGGCTGAAGTTGTAGATGTAAGTTGTACAGCTATTGATGAAATCATCAAGCTGGTCACGGTCAAGAGAAGAAGGGTTCCGATAATGTGACTGACGAAAGCGTTGTGATGCTGCTGCGACCGTTCAAATTCACCAATAAGAAATCTCAAACCGACCATTAAGTGCATGTTAGAACAGGATTCCACCGATCAGGGAAGTTTGAAGAACAGAAATCTGGCGACTTTTAAGTAGAAGAGCAGAAGTGAATAACTGAACCGCATTACTGATCGTCTTAGTAGAAGATACCATCAACATAATCTTTGCGGAACGTACCTGAATGTCATATAAATCAAACTACCTAGTGTGTCGCCTGCACGCTCCAAGATCTCATCTACCGCTTTGCTCAAGAATGAGGCGATTGGAATGGCAGCAACGAGATTAAGAGCGAAGATCACGCCTGCATCCTGGTTTGTGTACTTCACCGCGAAACCAGCCGGTACTGAAGGTGGCAGTAGTATTTCCCAGTAGTGTAATGTTGTTGATAGCTTCTAACGGAACGCCGTCAGTTTGCTCCTGCTGTTTATGGTCATCTTATTTGCCGCAAACCGACGCCTGCCGGTTACCTCCTCTCGTGTTGAGAATCGGCTGTCCAAGACACTCTCATCGTAAGACATTGCCGGTGGCGCATCTGGACCTGTTCCAAAGACGACGGTGCTCCCCATGATATACCGGTCGAGAACCGCTCTCCTCTTCCTGGCGCATCAAGGCCTTGTGATGAGTTCGCGAGCTTGGGCTATATAACTGAAGCCATGCATCATTCCAAGCTTCTTGACGAGCAACTACACGAAGCTCATCTGGAGCATGTTCAATAAAGTGACACCAGGGTAAGTTTTAAAACCTTACTTACGCATTGTATGTGGTTCCGGCGGCGACGGCTAAGGAGCACTTGTTGGAAACAGTAACGACGACAGCGAAGGTAGCATGGAATAAGTTTATTAAGACAAGTCAGGTTTGACAACCCAAGATAGGTCGCCAAATCAGTTGATCCTGTTACACATAATTCAAACCCGGCTTGCCCTGCATAGATCTCCACAAGAGATTTTTTTTCCTTCAAGATGTTGTCAAAGTAGGTCTAGTAAACAGCATTCATTTTATGTAGAGATATCCAAATGAACGTTTAGACACTCTGGGTAATAACAGTTGACTCGCGTCAGTATACGAAAGCTTGCACGATAAAACAAATTGGACGAAGGAACATATGGAACTGATCAATCTTGACTTTCATACTTAGGTTGTAATCTAGGTCTGGTACCTGGCCTGGCGTGTCTGGCTATCGGTCATTGTCTGTTAAATTTCTGGAGCCCCCAGTGGTTCACTTCAAAGACCTACGATACGCCTTCTCCAGCCAAACTTGTCAACGGATCCTGGCTTGACAGGTCCTTCGTTGAAGAAGAGGAGGAAATGTATAAATCCCTCCTAATATTTAGCTAGCAATGCCTGCTGAAGCCTCGTGTCAAATCTTATCTTACTTCAGCCATGAAATTCTGAAAACTTTCGGAGCGGGTCAAACTTGATACTTGGGGCGGTATAATTAGCCTTGTCGACTTCGTTTTCGTGAGCAGCGCAGCGAGTCTTCTAAGTTCTGCTGCCTCCGAGTCGACTTGGCTGCTTGGTCGCCTTACGGTCATTCCCCATTCAATTTGCGTTCAGTGGGCAAGATTGTGAGGTGCTAGATATGCACGTCATCTTAGATGCATGTAGGTTCTCTTGCAGATGAGGTTCAACGTAGTGTCTCTCTGGTTCAGATCTGCACATGCGGCGACTTGCGCTTGACAATTTGGAGTTGGATATGTTGGACGCGTACATGAGAGCATCATTGACTATCCCTTTTCAGGCCCCCAAACAAGCTTTTCCATACATCTGTTTTATTTGATCCCCCTCGCTCCCGGTTTCGTGGCTGTCTGGTTCTCACGGTGAGAAACTAATATCGTCGCCGGCGGTTGAAGTCCACAGCTCTGCATAGCAAAGAGGAACCATTATAGCGACCGTTCTTCTTGTTCTTGCGAGCCTTGCCAGGACCAGGAGCCAGAGTCTTCCTCGATTGATAGATTCTTATCGAGGGTTCCTCGAGGCAGCGATGATCGAAATAAGGCTTTGAGTCCAGCAAACTTCAGCTAATTGATACGATTGGTCCAACGTCTTCGGTGAGGGTGTGGTGGAAACCTCATTGTCTTCTCTTTCACCCCACGAACTCACAAATGGGCAGCTTATACTCTTCCAGCAACCAATATCTCCTCTTCACACCCTCCCACTCCTCTTTTCCCATGTCCTTCACCTCCAGTGTCTCCCACGTAGTGTCATATCCAGCCTCAAACAAATCCATCTCCACTACCTTGCAATAGACATCATAGCACACCTGTCGGTCAGCCCCCAACCCATTGAAGAACCCCCATTTCCCACCCTCATCTAGTATACCAATGAGGAAATCACTGAAGAAATCCCGTAAAGCTTTGTAATCCTCAGCAAAGGTGTCGAAGTAGATGGCATCAAACAGTATTTCCTGCTCTATGATTTTAGGGAGCACGGACTGCCATGTCCCTTCGTGGATAGTGACACCCGGTTTTTCTTCCCAACCTGAAGCTCTCATATGCTCAAGGACAGATGGGTGTGCTTCAATGATGTGGTGCATACTGGGGTCTTTAGACTGAAAGAAGTTGTCGATTATACCCATGCCATGGCCTATGTTGAGAACTCTAAGCCCAGGTCGAGGACAGAGTAGGTCGGCGGTGCGTTTCATTATTGGGGTCTCCCAAGACATCATCACGCCGTTTTGGGTAGAGTCAAGAATGCGAGACGGTTGAAATGAGAGAGAAGACCGGAGATAGTTTGAATTGGTAGGTCCGGCAGCGGAAGGATTTGGAGGGGCATCAGGTTGAATATCTTCTACTGGCGTAGCTTCGGATGCTCTGATCTGGTCATTCTGCGTTTCAGAACCAAAAACCACACCACCTTCGCCCTCTCTCCCTTGCCCAGCCCCCTCATCCTCCTCTTCATCCTCATCCTTGTCCCTCAACAACTCATATTCGTCAAGCCGGTTGAGCAGCATCTCCGCCCTGACCCCCGCATCAACCATGATATCGTACAGCTTGCCGCAGCCCAGCCTCCTGGCCAAACATCCCGGTGTCTCATTATTCGCATCCAAGTCATTCCAGATAGCTCCATTCTGCAGCAAAAGTCTCATGGTTCTCGCCGCTGCCTCCACATCTGCATCCTCGGTATCAGCTTGCTCATCGCTTGAGACAGCATGACTATGTCCGTTTATCGCAGTACCATTGGATTCAGCACCATTACGGCGAGGGCTGGAGGAGTTTTCGCAGGCAGCGATTGCAGCATGGAGGGGTGTGAAACCAGTTTCAGAATCTTGGACGCTGGGGGAGCCGGTGCGTAGAAGAGTTCGAAGGGCTTCGAGGTTGTGTTGCGCAGATACGAGGAGGATCTGTTGGGCTTGGATATCGGTCTCTACATCCTCTGACAGTTCAAGTTCCATGGTCAATTGACACAATGGAAAGGATGTGCTTTGGGGGAAGGCGTTAGGCATTAGGCGTTAGATCTCGCTTAGCCCTAACCCTAATGGGATGCCTACGACTGAAATTTTGATTTCGACTCCGTGTCTAATGATTTAGATACAGTATGTAGCTTCTCTAGAGCCTCCAATTTGATGTGATATTAGGACTGGATTTTTTGTCGTGTATCTGGTTGTGCAATGAGAGAATGCTATAAATCTATCTACTCATGCGGATACTTTACCAAAAGAAGTACATGGCAATGTCACAATTTTGGATAGCATTCTGTCTTTACAGATCATCGTATACGCCATAGTTGACCGTTCAGCGCTCTATGCCTGGTAGGTTGACGCTGAGACGTCACCTCCTCTGCCAGTCCAATTCACGTGAATGTTCTTGCTTTCAGGGTACTTCTCGCTAGCGTCTTCTGGCTTGATCCTAAATGTGTGGGCACCGAAATAATCTCGCTGGGCTTGCAAGAGATTGGCTGGTAGGTTCTTGGCGCGGTAACCGTCGTAGAAGCTAAGTGCGGTGCTGAAAGCTGGCGTTGGAATACCCCATTGAACAGCTTTGCAGACAGTATCTCTCCAGCCGGGCTGTGCCTGATGGATGGCTTTGTTAAAGAAGTCGTTGAAGAGCAAATTCTCGAGATCAGGGTTCTTGGTGTAGGCAGCGGTGATGTCTTTCAAGAAGACCGAACGAATGATGCATCCCCCGCGCCACATAAGAGCGATGGACGGCTTGTTGAGTTTCCATTTGTATTCTTTTGCGGCCTGGTAAAGATATTAGATAGGTCCTGAATAATGTTCCTATATGTTGTCTGATATTACTCACATTCTGTATGAGCATGAAACCTTGGCAGTAAGAGATAATCTTCGACGCGTAAAGGGCTTGTTCAAGGTTTTTAAGAAACTCCTTTTTGTCTCCTTTGAAGTCGGGCTTGGGTGGACCATCAAGTAATCCGGACGCGCGACCGCGCTCCTCTTTCAGTGAGCTTAGGCATCTCGCAAAGACGGCCTCTCCAATTAACGTGACAGGCATGCCAAGATCTAGAGCATTAATGGCTGTCCATTTCCCAGTACCCTTTTGGCCTGCAGAATCCAGGATTTTCTCCACCAAAGGTGTGCCGTCGTCATCATTGTATCTGAGGACGTCTCGCGTGATTTCTATAAGGAAGGAGTCAAGTACTCCCTTGTTCCAGTCTGCGAAAACATCTGCCATTTCCTTGGAGGACAGCCCTAGCCCACGTTTCATAATGTCATAAGCCTTTAGTGGTTTCAGCTTTCACCAAAACTTCTCGATCGATCTTTGACATATGGATCATACCTCACAGATCAATTGCATGTCACCGTACTCGATTCCATTATGGACCATCTTCACATAGTGACCAGCGCCCTCATCACCTACCCAGTCACAGCAAGGCTCCCCATCACTCTTTGCAGCAATGGCTTGGAATATATCTTTGATTAATGGCCAAGCCTCCTCGTTACCGCCAGGCATAAGACTGGGCCCATATCGAGCACCCTCTTCTCCACCTGATACACCAGTGCCCACAAATCGAAGACCTTTCTCAGCCAGCGCTCGCGTTCGACGATTGGTGTCCGGGTAATGTGAGTTCCCACCATCGATGATAACATCACCCTTTTCGACGAAAGGTAGGAGAGCGTCAATGAAATCGTCGACTGGTTTCCCAGCCATCACAAGAAGCATGATTCGTCGCGGTTTCTTGAGTTTTAGGACAAACTCCTCGATGGAGTGAGCGCCAATGATCGATTTGCCTTCTCAAGTATCAGCCTCCCTGCGTCCTTGTTCGGCCGCGGGAAATGACGAACCTTTGGCCTCATTTTCCAAGAAGCGGTCGACCTTTTGAACGGTACGGTTGAATGCAACAACAGTGAAACCGTGATCCGCAATGTTCAATATTAGGTTCTGGCCCATAACGGCCAGACCAACGAGGCCAAAATCACCACTGGGGTTGATCCGCGCAGGTCCGCCGACATTGATGCCAGCAAGACGGGCGCTACAGTCAGCCCATTGTTCCTATCAACACAAGTTCTGTATCTTCGACACTCATGTACGATCCATCCGAACGCGTGAGCTTCGAAACTCCGTGCATTCCGGTAAGACTGCGTGATAGTGGGGTAGACGGGGTTGGGGTTTTCAGATGGAAGACTTACACTGCCTTTTCCGTCATATTAGCAGAAGGTACTTGAATTGTACAGAACGATGCTCTTAGTGCTACGTTTTCGTTGCGAGCATTCAGAAGCAGTGGGTTATGTGTGACATAGGTAAGGGGAGGCTAAAAAACCTCATTGACGGTGGGGTTAAAGAGGGACTCACGGGCACTGCCTTGCCTCAGTATCTCAGACGTGCTAGGGCTAAGCCCCTTCGGGTTACTCTAGCACTTTGCTTACTACAGTAGGTGGATGCTTGTGTAAGTTGTGTTCCCATTGATATTTTACCGACACGCTGTGTATGATACAGGACGTAGAAACTTATGGCTTCGGGCAACCATTCATAAGCATTGATTGTTCGACAAACTGGATCTCCGCATAACGGCCCTGATCGTCAAAGGTCAGCTCTGCGTTATCCCCTCCTAGGATCCATCCATCCCTTTCAATCTCCTCCGGCTTTGGTTTCTCGGCCCTGTCAAGAGTAATACCTTCCTGCCACGCAGAAAATTTCTTGTCTTTCAAATCTCCTTCCAGATCCCCCCCAACACCACCAAGCTGTGCCCAGATACCCCGGGTTGATTTGCATCCGGTACGACTCTCCTGGTCGTAAGTCATCCTTGGTTAAGCGCTTCTCGTACCTGAAGATCCGACTTATCGGCAGGTTGTGCGTGACTTGTACTTGCCCCTCTGCGGGAATAGTGATGAAGTGCAACCATTCGTGCTTCTTGAGATCGGGTGAGTCGGTGGGGCGGGCGAAGTGGAGCTTGAAGTGCCCGAAACTAATCTTTTTTTCTGGGGTTGTAGAGGAAATAAGTCCGCCAATGGTTCTAAGAGCTAGAGCATCCACGCCTACACCTTCTTCTGCCGGTTCAAAAACGGTATTTTTGGTACAATGGTAATAGCGTGACCAAGCTGTATTATTTGCGCAATGCGTAGACTGAGGATCATCTGGAAACTATTGCAAGGGTCTTCTGGGGCGCCAAGGGGGAGAGTGGGCGAAGATGTAGATAGACATACCGCAATAAAGGCCTTACGCCTTTCGGGTGAACACCGAAGCTTGAGCAAAACCATGATGAAAAACTGGATAACTGAGCACAGATTTCAAAGATCAAAGACGAAGATACACCACGTAAACTATCGCGAAGTAAGAGAACCGAATCCTTCGAAGCAGGAGTGACGTCGTTTGTATCGACGACTTGCTTGTCTGTTTTCAAGAACGTGCCGTGGAACATGCAGCCCGTGACCACGAAGGATAACAGCATCGGCTGGTGTTGTCTAAGCCATGATTCCCGGACGTCAGCTGTACGTAGTATACAAGCCTTGTAAGACCAGCAAAATCGGTGTTTGTAAAAGTCAGGCGAATGTTGAAAATGTTAGAGGGATAAGAACACGTGACCTGCCCTAGTTAGGCAATTCCATCGCCCTCTTTTTCCGCCTCTGGAAGTTGCCCCCCGTATTCCACTCCCCTCACAGAATTGGAAAACCGATAGGTAATCCAGTACCTGTAGCTTTCCTGTAGATGCACGCTTGTAACAAAGCCCTAACAGTGCATTCCCCTTTACCCCAATACCTTCAACCCTCCCTTCGTCTTCCCCTGCTTTTTCTGCACCCCACCACCTCCCTGGTTCTTCCCCCCGCCCTTCCCCTTGCCCCCCTTCCTCTTATCATGCGGCACCACCGGCCTTATCTCAGTAGTGCTCTTCCGGAGAAGTACAGGATGACTCCCGATGTACTTCCCATGCATATCCTTCGCCGCCTGGAAATACTCTTCGCCATCTATGAAACTCACGAACCCATACCCTTTGCTCTTCGTCGTCCGTTTATCCCTTACCACTCTCGCTTTCTGCACGGAAGGGTACTTGGAGAACGCTTTGAGCAACGATTCGTCAGTGACTTCGCCAGCCAGGTTACCAACGAAGAGCCGAAAGTGCGCGGGGTCCCATTCTAGTAACGAGGGATCTTGCCACGTTTGCCCACCCCCACTACGGACGACGGTTTTCTGTTTGCCATCGGCGCCGGTAACGACTGCTGCAACGCCCGTGTCGGCGTTTACGGCGTTACTCATGGCGGAGGTGCTCATTGAGGGCGCTGACGCATCAGGTCTTACCCCCAATGGGCCAGAGTTTGCTCCAGTACCTACACCACCGCCTTCACTTGCACCGCCGAATTTGCTAAATTTGCTAAACGTACTTCGCGAGCTCTCTGTATCTTTGCCCGCATAAGCACTCTGCCATTGCGCGATCTGCGCTTCCATTTCTGGGTCCATGCCATCTTGACCACGGCCTGCGCCTGGCCCATGACCAGAGCCACCTTGGCCTGGGAGTGGGAAAGGGTTGCGGATTTGAGGGGGTGTAGGCTCGGCAAAAGGTTCTTGGTAGGCGGGTGTTTGGCTATAAGACGGAGTGGGCGGTTGTTGATACGAGGGTTGCGCTTGGTAGGCGGTGTTGGCATACGTTGTTTGTGGGGCTGAGAAGCCGGTTGGGGGGGCGGGAGCTGCTGACACGACGGGGCGGAAAGGTTGCGAATTAGATGTTACCGAACGAGGCGCAAACGTTGTGAAGCCACCATAGCCAGAGGTAGGAGCACTGCTGCCATTGTAGCCTCGGGTCCCTGGAGCACCAGAGGCGAAGCTGGGTGTGGTGGTGAATGCTGGTTTGAAGGAAGGTGGAGGGCCATTTGGAGGTGGCGGCCGAGGGGGGAGTGAAGCGTGAGCTTGAGGTTTCGATGGTGACGAGGGTGTTGGTGGAGCTTTGAGACCTGGAGGGGGCGGATAGGACATGATGAACGGCTGTGCGATGTGGCCTTGAGTTTACGAGAGTACGTACCTCGCGTCACTCTTGGAGTGTCTCCAGTAGTCAGTCAGTTATGTAGGCAGTCGATGGTAGGTCGGCTCTGAATCGAGTAATACTATTATTGCAGGCGAAGATATTACGAGACGTATCGTCAAGATGCTACACTCGGTGTTCGCGATTGAGCACCTTGAAGATTTCTACTTCTAAAGTATCGTTGTGTGCGAAACCTGTATCGTTTTCTAGGATTTGCCGAGAGCCCCGTCAAATTTAGTGGCGAATCTCCAAATAGTGCAAATGCCCCCTCAGTGCTTCATATGTAGTATATCCAGTGCCTCTTATGTGGCCTACACAGTGCTCCATATGTGGTATATCCAGTGCTCCATATGTAGTATATCTAGTCCATAAGTGACCTACCCAGTGCTCCGTATGTGGCCTACTCGTATGCACGGGCCCACGGGGTTTCCGCGCACACTGGCACGTGACTGGGTTTCCGCGCACGCTAATTATACCTTAACTACTTGTAGTTATCTTAGTGCCCTTTTTGACACGCTAAACCCGATACTATCTCTAGAATAACTAACCTCTCTAGGTTAGAGTGCGCGGAAACCCCTTGCATAAGAGTACCTCGTAGGCCACATATGGAGCACCTGGGTAGGTCACATATGGAGCATTGGATATACCTACATATGAAAGCACTGGATATACCTACTACATATGGAGCACTCGTACGAGCGCCGAATCCTTGGCGCTAGCCAACGGTTTTGCCACCGACTCTAGGTAGGGCGGCGACCTTAGCAAGTGTGTTACTTATGCTGGAAGCTGACACAACGAGCTCCCCTCCTACCTCATCATCGACGTTCGATTCGCCCTACCCCTCGATGCCGATGTCGATGCCGATGCCGCTTCTCGGCCTTCTTGTTCTTCTTTGGTCTTCTTGGCCTTCTTGGAGTATGACCGCATCGGGCTTAGCGCGGGGCTCGCGGGACATGGACTTGCTACCAATCCAACCAGTACGTATAAAAACACCTCAACCTGGGCCACGGGATTCAAGTCCAACAAAAGCGATACGGGAAACGTACGGACGATAAGACTGGACTTCGTGGACTTCGTCAGCGAGGCAGCGTGGTGTCCAGCGGCCGAGCAGGCTCAGCTTGATGCACACGCAATCGCCAATACCGGTGCCTTGATGAGCGGATTGGATTATGAGTTCTCCCTTTCGGATTTTGACCAGGGCATCGAATTAGACTCGCACACATCCCAGTCACAGCTCACTTCGGACCTGATGCCGTCGATCGGCTCTCCACCGCCTACTCCAGCCAAGACCCGTGTCTCCCTTGCGTGTGTTGCTTGCCGCAGCCGACATGCCCGATGCGATGCGACGGTACCGGCATGCTCTCAATGCCTCACAACCGGTCGGACCTGCTCGTACGCCGCCTCTCGACGTAGGAGGGGCAAGGCGAGCCGCGTGGATCCTCGTGAAAAGCTGCTGAGGGACCACGAGCAAATTGAGATAGAAAGGTCCAACCAACGAAACACAAGGGAACCAAGGTCTAACAGTCATGACACCTCATCCATCCATACAAGCTCCAGTAACTTTAGATCTAGATGGGGCTCGGTCGTACCGGCAGCTGTATTCCAGGCTGTTGACCGCCCATCGTGCTCAATGCCAGAATCAGATGAATCGTCGAGGTTCCTAGATCTCTACTACGCAGCCTTCCACGCTGCGCATCCTTTCCTTCTGCCTCACTCGTTCTTGAATCAACGGCTACAACATAATAAGTCATCCTTACAAAGTCTACTTCCGGTAATGCATTTCGTGGGATCGCTCTTCATGCCGGGCGCAGAAAAAGGAGCACTGCGGACACGTGCAGAGAGTGCACTACCTCTTGATGAACTCCCTGGGGATGGTTTCATAGTCCAGTCACTGCTCATCTTCGGCATAGCCTTGCATTCCTGTAATGAATTCGACAATGCACGTAAAGTCCTGGACCACGCTATCCGGATCGCACTGCAAATTGGTATGCAATCGAAATCCTTCTCCGTAGAAAATGGCGAGGGATGCTTCGTACTGGAGGAAAGCTGGCGGAGGACGTGGTGGTTTCTCTATGCGACGGACTCGGTATTCGCCGGCATACGGCATTGTTCGACATTTTCCCTTCATGACATACAGACAGACGTGGATCTTCCTTGTGAGGAGGTTGTGTATGAATCAGGAGTAAGATTTATTTCTTCAGAACCCACTGCGTTTGCACTGACTGGTTATAGGATATCCCACGGCCTCGGACACTCGAGGAATACAGTATGCGTGAATTTGCTGGGGAGGACATTGTCTTCTCTTCTTTTGCCTATTTGATCGATCTGGCCCACATCAGTGGCTTAGTGCTAGCACTAGGGACAACTTTCCGCGACTCTTTTGATCCGGATGTTGTTAGTGTAGATGCAAGCCTGATGAATTGGGGGTTATATCTCCCGAAGGAGAAATATCGAGTTATTGAACACCCTGGAAAGGTCGATGAGATCATGTTTCAGGCTCTTGTGAGCTTCAATACGTAAGTGGTATCTCTTGTGCCGTGTCTAATATTCCATATCATCTTACAGAACCAAGAGCTGACTGCAGCTTCCAGGCTGAAAGTTTTTCTTCATCGACCACTGTCTCAGCTGGGTTACAGTCTCATCGAGAGCACTTCAAAGTGTGCTCCACCGCCATCGGAAAAATCGGCAGCAGAGCGTCAGCGTGCCTATGACTTACACACTAGCAAGGTTCTCGAAGCTGCTGAAGCAGGCATAGGTATCTTCACCCTTCCAGGTCCATTCACCACGCACACACCACTGGTTATTTGCGGCCTGACATTGTGTCTCCTGGCTCAAATTTCTGCATGCCGTTTCAAATTGAAGGGACCGCCGTACACAGCTGGTAGAGACCGAGTCCGTTTGGGATTGGCAGCTATCAAGGTTCTGGGGGAAGTATGGACCATCGGTGCCAACACAGTGAAGGAGGTGCAGGTAATTGCTCGAGAAGCGCTTTCGTTGCAGATTTAGAAGGGACGGTCAACTGTCCGCCCGCATATGGTGCCGCCGCTAATGCTCAAACGAAACGACTTGACGTTGGCACGACTCCAAGAGGACATTTCCCCTACTTCTTTTTACGATGAGCGGCTGGGAGTTACCAAAAGTATGTGTCTGTCAGTGGCTCAATTTTGTCTGCTAGCTACTATGATAAACACCAGCCTCGGCGGCCATTTCCCATTATTACCTATCAGTTTCTAGGATTCTCTTTCCAACCTCATCATCCGCTCCAGCACCGCCTTCCGAAACTCCTCATCGACCGCCACCAACCCCATCGGCCCCTCCCTCTCAAGAATCTCATCCATCTTCTGCGTCTCCAAAATCAGCGTCGCGAGGATGCTCGCGCTCTCCGTTGTCGACACGTTTGCGCTGATGACGTGCCGGCATCCCGGCGCCTCGTAGAAGCTGTCGCCCGTGTCCTTGATCGTCATCGGGTCGTCGTTCATTTTGTTGAGCACGGAGCCGGTGAGCACGTGCACGGCGACGAAGGCGCCGTGGTGGGTGTGCGGTGGCGAGGCCGCAGAGGGGGGGAAGCCGACTTTGAGCCCGAGAATGCTTTTGTCGGGGGTGTTGCAGAGTTTGTATTTGTAGAGGATTTCAAGGGTGGGTGGGGGGGCGCTGGGGGGGAGAGCGTGTTAGTTGAGGAACTGGTTTTTGGGGCGGGGGGCTCTTGCTTGATGTCGTAGGCTGGTTCCTCCATATTTGCGACTTTGGAGAAGACCATTGTTACTGGGGTGAGGTGTGCTGGGGGGCAGTGGGATCTGAGGTCGGCAAATTGATAGTTGGTTTTTGAGAGGCTTGTAAATTGCATTTCTCGACAGCAAGGGACTCCTGGATATCGCGTTGTGACATTTATATTGATCAAGTTGCGATCATGTGTTCACGGTAGTTACGGAGGCTTGTTTGGAAGGGGGAGGGCGGGACTCGGGAATCACCATCATCTTCTGTAGGCTATGCCGAGACCATGTCAATACCCGGCCTGGATACTGAACTACTCACTGACTGGTGAACAAGTCGGATTGTATGTCGAATTTGATCCGGTGGAAACCCAAGAATTCGGAATAGCATAGGCTGACGGGTTCTACGGACTTGTAGCTGCCCATACTGCTGTCCAGCGCGGAATTGATGTCTTCTTCGTTGGCGAATCTATTAGAGGTGAAGGGAGTAAGTACCAAAGGCCCGAGAACGTCCGCCTATGCGGCTGTCAGCTACTGAGAGTCACACTCCGAGGGTTTGAGTCCTGCTGGTTGCGAAACTCCTGGCGGCCGAAAAGATTAACTGCCGGGATATAGAGCGTTGAACTTTCCCACTTTTGAAATGACCTGTTCTGATCTTACCTATGTCCTATATCTTAGAAAAAACAGTTCCTCTTTCTTTCAC
>JAABUR0100002660.1_pt1 | contig 26638 bp, 26 predicted proteins | sample 5560091 | NCBI WGS metagenome assembly JAABUR01 (sample SAMN10711879, study PRJNA513375) | rock metagenome | isolation source: Antarctica rocks | place: Antarctica: Victoria Land, University Valley sud
GGGTGAGCCAGCCACCGTCCACCGCCAGCAGCACCAGGCCGGCGCCGTTGGCGGCGAGACCCGCTCGCAACGTCCCCCCTTCGCCCAGGCGGGCGCTCACGGCGTGGATGAGACCGGCCTGGACGAGGACGAGCGCCAAGCCGATCCCGGTGAACACGGCTCCGGTGGAGCTGAGGCTGAGCCCGAAGCGGGCCTTGACCAGGAGGGCGAACGTGCCCTCGAACCCGCTGAAGGCGACGAGGGCGACGAAGGCCACCATCACCAGGCGTAGCACCTCCGTCGGGACTCCGGCCAGCCCCCCTGGCGCCAGGCCGGGCTCCAGGCCGGCCGGGCCCACGTGGTCGGCGGGGGCCCGGTCGCCGCCGGCGGGGGCCAGGTCGCCGCCGGCGGCCCGGCGGGGATGGGTCTCGGGCAACCGGCGCAGGGCGACCAAGGCGTTGCCGGCGGCGATGGCGGCAGCCACGAAGAACGGGATGTGGGGGCCACCGAGCGCGGTCAAGGTGGCGATGGCGGGCCCGAGCACGAAACCGACGCCGAAGGCGGCACCGAGCAGACCGAAGAGGCGGGGGCGATCGGCGGCCGGCGCCACGTCGGCCACCGCCGCCTGGGCCACCGACACGCTGGCTCCAGACGCCCCGTCGATCACCCGCCCGAGCAGCAGGAGCCACACCGACCCGGCCAGCCCGGTGACGACGCTGCCCACCGCCGTGCCGCACAGCGAGACGATCAGCACCGGCTTCCGGCCGTACCGGTCGGACAGCCGCCCGAGGATGGGCGAGCACACGAATTGGGCCAGGGAGAAGCTGGCCACCACGAGCCCGATGACCGCGGGGCTGATCCGGAGGTCCTCGGCGTAACGGGGCAGGATCGGGAAGACGATCCCGAAGCCGATGAGATCCACCGCCACCGTCACCCAGATCGGCCCGAAACCGGGGGGCAGAGGCCGGCGTTCACGGCCTGCGGCTCGACCCTCGCTGCCCGCTGGCCTCCGCACGACGGGCAAGCGTTCGCCCGCCTAGGAGCCGGCGTCAAATTCTCGACCCGGCGTCACCGTGGGTGGGAGGCCTCCGGGGCAACCACGCTCCGGGGCGCAGGGGATGCAGCCCGCGGCACGAACCTTTCCCCGCAGAGCTCACGCCCGAGCGAGCCTCACCACACGCCGAGGAGATCCGCATGGGGCGTACCGAGGAACACGCAGACCTGCTGGACCAGCTCACCGACGCCCACCTCGTCCACCGTGCCCGCTGCGGGGACCGCGTGGCCTTCGGCGAGGTCGTCCGCCGTCACGCCCCGGCGGCATGGCGCGTGGCCGTCCTCTCCGGGGGCTCCATCCCCGCTGCGGCCGAGGTGGGAAGCCGCGGGCTGACCCTCGCGCTGGCCACCCTCGGCCACGGCACCTGGGGCGTAGACGACCCGTTCCGCCCCTGGCTGCTCCGGACGGTGCGCGAGCTGGCCATCGACGCTCGCGTGGGCGACGCCGACGACCTCACCCCGCTCGCCATCCAGGTCGCCGGCGACTCCGCCCCCGGGTCGGCCGCCCTGGCCTACGCCGAGCTGCCCGAGCCCCAGCGGGCCGCGCTCTGGCTGCACGCCGTCGAGGCGATGTCCGCCGCCGATGCGGCGGCCGTCCTCGACCTCGATCCCGACGACGCTCTCGCCGCCATCGCCGACGCCGAGGCTGCGTTCGCGGCCCGGGCGGCCAGGGCCGGCGAGGAGTCGGTGCACACCCATGCGCTCGTGGCCTTCGCCCTCCCCGTGCCGGCGGGATTGGTCGACTCGGCCACGACGACGTGGCGCACATGGCGTGCCGCCCGGCGAACGCCCCGCCGCCGCCACCGGAGGCCGCGTCTCGACCATCTCGGGCGTGGCCGGTCCCGCCGCCAGCGTGGTCCTGGCCGTGGGAGCGCTGTCCACCGTGCTCACCGGCGGCGGCGTCACCGGTCCGGCGACCCCCCGGCCGGCGGTCCGCACGGTCGCCGCCCCGGCAGCGGCCGCGCCCGCCGACCGCTCCTCGGGGTCCGGTGCCGGCGACTCGAAGGCCGGGGCCTCCTCCACCGCCCGACCGGGTGCGACCAGCAGCACCTCCACCACCGCGCCGACGGCGACCACCATCGCCGGGGGCACTCCGGGCAACGCCGATCCGAGTCGTAGCGGCGGCCGGGCCGGCTCCACGGGCTCCACCGGGTCGGGCTTCGGCTCCGGCACGGTCGACGAACCGTCACCGGCTGCACCCGGGGGCGGCAGCGGCGGTAGCAGTGGTGGAGGTGGCAGCGGGAGCGGGAGCATCAGCCGCCGGCTCCCGCTCCGGCCCCGTCTCCCCCCGCCACCTCACCACCGGCCACGTCGCCGCCCACAACCCGCCCGGCGCCCACGACCACCGCGCCGCCCACCACCCAGGCCCCCGCCACGATGCCGGCCCCGGCGGCGGGCGCGGGGGGTCATCTGCGGCGCCCTCCCCAACCCGCTCTGCCCCTGAGGCCCACCACCCCGGGCGGGCGGTCGCTAACGGCGGCGGACGGTCGTGCCGGCCGGGGTGTCCTCGACCACCCAGCCGTCGGCCTGCAGCCGATCCCGCAGCGCATCGGCGGTGGCCCACTCCCGGGCCGCTCGGGCCTCGTCCCGCCGGCGGGCCACGTCGGCCACCGCCGCCGGCACCTCGTCGGCACCCGCCCGGAGCTCGAGCCCGACGGCGCCGCTGATCTCGGCCACGGCCGCCGCCACCGGCGCCGCCTCCTCCCGTCGCCCCTCGTCGAGCAGCGAGTTGCCCGAACGCACCAGGTCGAAGATCAGCGAGACGACCGCCGGCGTATCCAGGTCGTCGTCCATGGCGGCGGGGAAGCGGGCCAGCGCCTCCGGAGCGGGCTCGGCGCCAGGCAGGTCGGAGGAGCGGCGGGCGAAGGCGTCGAGGCGCTGGAGGGCGGCGGCGGCGTCGGCGGTTGATGCCCGGTCGACGTCGATGGGCGTGCGGTAGTGGGCCCGGAGCACGAGCAGCCGGTAGGCGCGAGGGTCCACCGACGCGATGAGGTCGGCCAGGTTCGTGAAGTTGCCGAGCGACTTCGACATCTTCTCCCCCTCGACCTCGACGAAGCCGTTGTGCACCCAGTGGCGGGCATAGCGCCGCCCGGTGGCGACCGCCTGGGCCCGCTCGTTCTCGTGGTGGGGGAAGGCGAGGTCCTGGCCGCCGCCGTGCAGGTCGAACTCCGCGCCCAGCAGGTCGAGGGCCATCACCACGCACTCGGTGTGCCAGCCGGGCCGCCCCGGCCCCCACGGCGACTCCCACGAGGGTTCGCCGGGCTTGGCCTTCTTCCAGAGGGCGAAGTCCACCGGGGAGCGCTTCTCGTCGAGGGCCTCCACCCGGGCCCCGACCCGCAGGCTGTCGATGGACTGGCGGGCCAGGAGCCCGTAGTCGGCCACCCGTTCGGCCGAGAAGTACACCCCGTCAGCGGTCTCGTACGCGGCGCCCAGGCCGACCAGCCGCTCCACCAGGGCCACCATGTCGCCGATGTAGGCGGTGGCGTGCGGATCGACGGTCGGGCGTTTGACCCCGATGGCATCCATGGCCTCGTACCAGAGGGCCTCGTTGGCCGATGAGACCTCGGCCACGTCGCGGCCCGAGCCTTGGGCCCGGGCGATGATCTTGTCGTCGACGTCGGTGATGTTCGAGACGTGGCGCACCTCGTTGCCGCACCACTCGAGGTAGCGCCGCAGCACGTCGAACACGAGCGTGAACCGGCCGTGGCCGATGTGGGGGGGACCGTCGACGGTGGGCCCGCAGACGTAGAGCGACACCTTCCCCGGCTCCCGGGGCTCGAAGGGGACGACCTCCCCGCGGGCGGTGTCGAACAGCCGCAGCACGGCGTGGACGGTAGCCCCGGGCTGCGCCGGGGCCGGACGGGATTGTGATCGACTGGCGCCGTGCGCAGCCTGGCCGTCGCCGTGGTGGTGGCGGTGGCGGCGGTCGGGTGTGCCGGTGGCGACGCCCGCACCGCCCCCACCGCCACGACCGGTGCCGGCGCCCGCCAGGGTGGTCTCCAGGCGCTGGCCCGGCCCCACCGCCTGCGCATGGGCACCGCGGTGCGGGCCAACGCCCTGGCTGCCGACGCCCGCTACGGGCCCACCATCGCCGCCCAGTACGGCATGGTCACGCCCGAGAACGACCTCAAGTTCGCGCCGACCGAACCGGAGCGGGGTCGGTTCGACTTCACCGCCGCCGACGCCGTCGTGCGCTTCGCCGAGCGCAACCACGTCGCCGTGCGGGGCCACACCCTCGTGTGGCACCGCCAGCTCCCGGCCTGGCTCACCGAGGGCCGCTTCGACCGGGCCGAGCTGCTGGCGGTGATGCGGGCCCACATCGCCGCCGTGGTCGGCCGCTATCGGGGCCGCATCGCCCAGTGGGACGTGGTGAACGAGGCCATGGGTGACGACGGTGCGCTGCGCGACAACCTCTGGCTCCGGGGGATCGGACCCGACTACATCGCCGAGGCGTTCCGTGCGGCCCGGGCCGCCGACCCCGAGGCCCGGCTCTTCCTGAACGAATACGGCATCGAGAGCCCCGGCCCGAAGGCCGACGCCACCGTCGCCCTCGTCGCCCGCCTGCGGGCCGACGGCGTGCCCGTGGACGGCGTCGGCTTCCAGGCCCACACCGTGCCCGGTTCCCCCACCGGGGCGGCGCTGGCCCGCCAGCTCCGACGCGTCGCCCGGCTCGGGCTGGAGACGGCGGTCACCGAGGCCGACGTCCGCCTGGAGCTGCCGCCCACGCCGGCGGCGCTGGCCGACCAGGCCCGGAGCTACCGCGACCTGCTGACCGCCTGCCTGGAGGAGTGGTCGTGCCACACGTTCGTCACCTGGGGCTTCAGTGACGCGTGGTCGTGGATCTCCAAGACGTTCCCCGGTTCGGGAGCGGCGCTCCCCTTCGACGACCACTACCGGCCCAAGCCGGCGCAGCGGGCCATGGCGGCCGCGCTCCGCGCCCCTCCCTGAGCCGGCGAACCGGTTCGGAGCGGCCCCGGAGCGGCCGGTACCTTTGGCGGCCATGGCCTCCGAGCGCAGCGTCCCCGACAAGCCGGGCCTGGAGGGCCTCGAGGAGAAGTGGGACGCCCGTTGGGAAGCCGACGGCACCTACCGCTTCGACCGCTCGAAGTCCCGCGCCGAGGTCTTCGCCATCGACACGCCGCCGCCTACGGCGTCGGGCACCCTCCACATCGGCCACGTCTTCAGCTACACCCACACCGACTGCATCGCCCGCTACCAGCGCATGCGGGGGCGTGAGGTCTTCTACCCGATGGGTTGGGACGACAACGGCGTGCCCACCGAGCGCCGGGTGGAGAACTACTACGGGGTCCGCTGCGATCCCGGCCTGCCGTACGACCCGGACTTCACGCCGCCGGAGTCGCCCGGTCGGGAGTTCGTCACCACCTCCCGGCGCAACTTCGTGGAGCTCTGCCTGGCCCTGACCACCGAGGACGAGAAGGCGTTCGAGGCGACGTGGCGCCGGCTCGGCCTCTCGGTCGACTGGTCGACGCTCTACCAGACGATCAGCGCCGACTGCCGGGCGACCGCGCAGCGGGCGTTCCTGCGCAACCTGGCCCGGGGCGAGGCCTATCTGTCCGAGGCGCCGACGATGTGGGACGTCACCTTCGGGATGGCCGTCTCCCAGGCCGAGCTGGAGGACAGGGAGACCGCCGGCGCGTACCACCGGATCTCGTTCCACGGACCCGACGGTGAGCCAGTCTTCATCGAGACCACCCGGCCCGAGCTGCTGGCGGCCTGCGTCGCCCTCGTGGCCCATCCCGACGACGAGCGCTACCAGCCCCTCTTCGGGGGCACCGTGACCACCCCCGTCTTCGGCGTGGAGGTCCCGGTGATGGCCCACCCGCTGGCCGAGCCGGACAAGGGCTCTGGCGTGGCCATGGTGTGCACCTTCGGCGACGTCACCGACGTGACCTGGTGGCGCGAGCTCGACCTCGACACCCGCGCCATCCTGGGCCGCGACGGGCGGATGGTGGCCGAGCCACCGGCCGCCCTGACCACCGCCGGCGCCCGGTCCGCCTACGCCCGCCTGGCCGGCGCCACCGTCCACACCGCCCGGGAGCGGATGCTGGAGCTCCTCGCCGGATCAGGCGACCTCGACGGCGAGCCCCGCGCCATCACCCACGCCGTGAAGTTCTACGAGCGGGGCACGAAGCCGCTGGAGATCGTCGCCTCCCGCCAGTGGTACATCCGCAACGGTGGCCGCGACCCCGAGCTGCGGCAGCGCCTCCTCGAACGGGGCGGGGAGCTGGCCTGGTGGCCGGCGTTCATGCAGGCGCGCTACGAGAACTGGGTGAGCGGCCTCAACGGCGACTGGCTCATCAGCCGCCAGCGCTACTTCGGGGTGCCGTTCCCCGTCTGGTACCCCGTCGGACCCGACGGGGAGGTGGACCACGGGCACCCCATCCTCGCCGACGAGGCGACCCTCCCCGTCGACCCGAGCTCGGACCCGCCGCCCGGCTACGGCGAGGACCAGCGGGGCCAGCCCGGCGGCTTCGTGGGCGATCCCGACGTCATGGACACCTGGGCCACCTCCTCGCTGACCCCCCAGATCGCCACCGGCTGGGAGCGAGACCCGGACCTGTTCGCCCGCACGTTCCCCGCCGACCTGCGCTCCCAGGCCCACGACATCATCCGCACCTGGCTGTTCGCCACCATGGTCCGCAGCCACTTCGAGCACGACAGCGTCCCCTGGCACAACGCCGCCATCTCGGGGTGGGTGCTCGACCCCGACCGCAAGAAGATGTCCAAGTCCAAGGGCAACGTGGTCACCCCCATCCCGCTGCTCGAGGAGTACGGCACCGACGGCGTGCGCTACTGGGCGGCCAGCGGCGCCCCCGGCACCGACACCGCCACCGACTTCGGCCAGATGAAGGTGGGTCGTCGGCTGGCCATCAAGCTCCTGAACGCCAGCCGCTTCGCCCTCGGCCTCGGCCGGGCCGATGACCCGGGGCTCGTCACCGATCCCCTCGACCGGGCCATGCTCGCCCGCCTGGCCGGAGTGGTCGACGCCGCCACCGGCGCTCTCGACGCGTACCACTACACCCGCGCCCTGGAGCGCACCGAGACGTTCTTCTGGGCGTTCTGCGACGACTACCTCGAGCTGGTCAAGGCCCGGGCCTACGGCAGCCGGGGGGAAGTACCGGCGGCGTCGGCCCAGGCGGCGCTGGCCGTCGCGCTCTCCACCCTCCTGCGCCTCTTCGCGCCGGTCATGCCCTTCGTCACCGAGGAGGTGTGGTCGTGGTGGCAGGAGGGTTCGGTGCACCGGGCCCCCTGGCCCGACGCCTCCGGGCTGCGGGCCATCGCCGTTGACGGCGATCCGGCGGTGCTGTTGGTGGCCTCCGACGTCCTGCGCGAGGTGCGCAAGGCCAAGTCCGACGCCAAGCGCTCCATGCGGACCGACGTGGACCGGGTCGAGGTGGACGACACCGCCGAACGGCTCCGCGCCCTGGCCCCCGCCACCGACGACGTGCGCGAAGCAGGCCGCGTCGCCGAGGTGGCGGTCGCCGAGGCCGGCCGCTTCGCGGTCACCGTCACCCTCGCCGACGCCGCCGACGCCGGCGTCGACCGTCCTAGCTGACGCCGCTCCCGAGGCCGAGGAGCACCAGGACCACCACGCCGATGACCAGGCCGACGGCCAGGGGCAGCAGCACCCATCGAGGATCCTCCACCGGGTGTTCGTCGTGGTCGTGGTCGTCATGGCCGACGACGTCATGGCCGACGGCGTCGTGGCCGACGTGGCCGGAGTCGCCGACCCCGGGCCCGCCGTGGATGTCGTGGGCCAGGTCGTGGTCGTCGTGGTCGGGGTCGGCGGCACCGGGCAGCCGGGCGTCGGGAAGGGTCTGGGGATCCTCGTGGTCGGGGCGGGTGGCCATGGTCGCTCCTCGGTCGGGGGCCGACGTTACCGCTGGTCGGTGCCGCCGACCTGGTCCGGTCGGACCACCAGGGTGCCCGGCGGCGTGGGTACCGAGATCCCGGCGGTGGCGAGGGCGTCGGGGATGGCCAGGCGCAGTGCCCGCATGACGGTCCACTGGGCACCCGGGCGGGTCTTGACCACCAGGCGCAAGGTGACCCCCTCGGGGGCGACGCTCTCCACCCCCCACACCTCGGCGTCCTCGAGGACGTCCTCGGCGAGCTCAGGGGTGGCGCACACGCGGTCGGCCGTCTCCTTCAGCACGGTCTCGGCCCGGGCCAGGTCGGCGCCCGCGGCCACCACCACGTCGACCACCCCACGGGCCCACTGCTGAGACTTGTTGCCGACCCTACGGATCTCGCCGTTGGGCACGTGCCACACGGTGCCGTTGACGTCGCGGATGCGGGTGGAGCGCAACGACACGCCCTCCACCGTGCCGACGGCGTCACCCACGTCGACCACGTCGCCCACCCCGTACTGGTCCTCGATGAGCATGAACATCCCCGAGAGGAAGTCCTTCACCAGGCTCTGGGCGCCGAAGCCGAGAGCGACGCCGATGACCCCGGCGCCGGCGATCAACGGGCCCAGCTCCAGGCCCAGCTCGGCCACCACGTAGGTCGCCGCGAACGCGGAGATCACCGCCGTGCTGAGGCTGCGCAGGACCTGGCCGATGGTCTGGGCCCTGGCCGACGACCGCAGGCTGGTCTCCTCGCCCGTGCCGAGCACGTTCGGCGCCCGCTGGCGGGCCCGGTGCAGGCGGCCGCCGTCGGCCGATCCGGCCACCCGCCCGACGAAGCGGCGGATGAGGCGGCGCACGACCCGGGCGAGCAACCAGGCCACCACGAGGATCAACAGGATCTTGAGCGGGCGCGCCACCAAGAAGTCCGCCACCTTGGCCCACCCCTCGCTGGAGGTGCGCTCGAACACGAAGCGGCAGGCCGAGCCGGGCTCCGCGCCGCATGCGTCGACGAGGCCGGGGTCGGGCCCGGCGGCGGGCGCGATGGGCAGGCCGGTCACGGCCCTGGCTCAGTCCACCGCCAGCAGGTCGACCACGAAGACGAGGGTCTCGTCGGGACCGATCGCCCCTCCTGCCCCGCGCGACCCGTAGGCGAGAGCGGGCGGGATGGTGAGCCGGCGCCGGCCACCCACCTGCATGCCCTCGACGCCGCGATCCCAGCCGGCGATCACCTTGCCCGCACCCAGGTCGAAGCGGAAGGGCTGGCCCCGGTCCCAGGAGGCGTCGAACTGCTCGCCGCTGCTCCACGCCACGCCCACGTAGTGCACGGTGACCGACTGGCCCGAAGCGGCTGAGGGCCCGTCCCCGACGGTGACGTCCTCGGTCACGAGGTCCCCGGGCGGCTCCCCCTCCGGTGGGTCGATGCGGGGCTTGTCGGCCATGGCTGGCCTCCTAGGGGGCGGTGGTGGTCGTGGTGGTGGTGGTGGACGAGCCCTGGTCAGCGCCCTCGGGGACGCTGGAGCCCGGGGCGGTACTGGCCGGCGCCGTGGTGGTGTCGCCGGGGGCGGTGGTCGTCGAGGTCGGGGGCGGCGTGACCTTCAGGAGGTCGATCACGAACACGAGCGTCTCGTTGGGGGCGATGCCCTGGTTGCCCTCAGCGCCGTAGGCCAGGTCGGGTGGGATCACCAGCTGGCGGCGCCCGCCCACCTTCATGCCCGGAACCCCCTGGGTCCAGCCCTTGATCAGCCCGCTTCCATCGGAGAGCGGGATCTCGGCCGGCTGGCCGGTGTCCCAGGACGAGTCGAACTGCTTGCCGCTGGAGCAGGCGATGCCCACGTACTGGAGCGACATGGTGTCGCCCACCTTCACCTCGGCGCCCGTGCCCACGGTGAGGTCGGTCTTCACCAGCGCCGTCGGCGGCGGCCCCTCGGGCACCTTCACCTCGGGCTTGCCCTCGGCCTTGGGCACGCCGGTGGCGGCCTTGCACGGCTTGCCCTGGACGTCGGCGAGGGTGGTGGGGGTGGGCAGCGTGGGGATGCCCTTGTCGAACTTGGCCGCCCCGTCCTTGACGGGTGTGGCACCAGCGTCGCCGCACGCGGCCACCGCCACCAGGGCGACGGCGGCGAACAGCGCGCGGGCGCGCCGGTGCAGCGGGAGGAGCGTCGGCATCGGGGCGAAACCCTACCGGCCCCTGGCCGGCCACCCGAGCGCGCGCTCGCGCGAGACTCGCCGCTTCCGAGAACGGATGGGAGTCGCCGGTGAAGTACGTCGAGGTGGGAGCGCAGGGCGCCCGGGTCAGGGTCTCGGCCGTGGGGCTCGGTTGCTGGCAGTTCGGATCGAGCGACTGGGGCTACGGCAAGGAGTACGGCGACACGACGGCGGTGGCCATCGTGCACCGGGCGATCGACCTCGGCGTCAACCTGGTCGACACGGCCGAGATCTACGCCCGGGGAGTGTCCGAAACGATCGTGGGCCGGGCCCTCGAAGGCCGGCGCGACGACGCCTTCGTGGCCACCAAGGTGTGGCCGGTGCTACCCACCGCCGAGCGGGTCCACGAGCACGGTCGGCTGTCGGCCATGCGCCTCGGCGTCTCGACCATCGACCTCTACCAGGTTCACTGGCCCAACCCGGTGGTGCCGGACGGCCAGACGATGGCTGGCATGCGCCGCCTGCAGGACGACGGCCTCGTTCGCCACGTCGGGGTGAGCAACCACTCCGCCGCCCAGTGGCGCGGCGTCGAGGCCGCGCTCGGCCGCCCCGTCCTGTCCAACCAGGTGAACTTCAGCCTGGCCCAGCGCAAGCCCGAGCGAGAGGTGCTCGGCCACGCCCAGGCCGCCGACCGGCTCGTGATCGCGTACAGCCCGTTGGCCCAAGGGCTGCTCGGCGGACGGTACGACACCTCCAACCGCCCGTCGGGATCGGCCCGCATGAACAACCCCCTGTTCCTCCCCGAGAACCTCGAGCGGGCGACGCCCCTGATCCGGGCGCTGCGGGAGGTGGCCGCCGCCCACGAGGCCACCCCCGCCCAGGTGGCCCTGGCGTGGCTCGTCGCCAAGCCGAACGTGGTGGCCATCCCCGGGGCCAGCAGCGTCGAGCAGCTCGAGCACAACGTGGCCGCCGCCGACCTCGACCTCAGCGCCGACGAGGTGGCCCGCCTGACCAGCGAGAGCGACCGGTTCTCGCCGGTGCGGGGCGTGGCGGCCGTCCCCGGCCTGCTCAAGGCCCGGTTCGGGAAGTCCTGACGGTGCGCTACATCGTCTACGGCGCCGGCGCGATCGGCGGCGCCATCGGTGGTCGACTGGCCCAGCACGGCCACGACGTCGCCCTCCTCGCACGGGGCGCCCATCACGACGCGATTCGCGCCCGTGGCCTCGAGTTGCGCTCGCCCGACGGCACCGTCGTGCTCGGGACCCCCGTGGCCGACGACCCGGCCGCGTTCGCACCGAAGGCCGACGACGTGGTGGTCCTGGCCATGAAGACCCAGGACACGAGCGCCGCGCTCGACGCCCTGGTGACTGTCGCCGATCCGGAGGTGGCGATCGTCTGCGCGCAGAACGGGGTGGAGAACGAGCGCCTCGCGCTGCGCCGCTTCCCCAACGTGTACGGGATGTGCGTGATGCTGCCCGCCAGCCACCTCGACCCCGGCATCGTCGAGATCTACGCCACCCCGGTGAGCGGCATCCTCGACGTGGGCCGGTACCCGGAGGGGAGCGACGAGCGGGCCGAGCGCATCGCCGCCGACCTCGACTCCGCCACGTTCGCCTCCCGCGCCGAGGCCGACGTCATGAGCCGCAAGTACTCGAAGCTGCTCATGAACCTGGGCAACGCCATCGAGGCGGCCTGCGGAGCGGCGGAGCGGGTCGGAGAGCTGTACGTCCGGGCCCTGGCCGAGGCCGAGGCCTGCTTCGACGCGGCCGGCATCCGGGCCGCCACCGAGGACGACTCCGACCGTCGGACGGTGATGAAGATGAGGCCGATCGGCGGCCGCCGGCGGGGCGGTGGCTCGTCGTGGCAGAGCCTGGCCCGCGGCGCCGGCCGCACCGAGGTCGACCACCTCAACGGCGAGGTGGTCCTCCTCGGCCGCCTCCACGGCGTGGCCACGCCCGTCAACGAGCTGCTCCAGCGGACCCTGACAGCCATGGCCTCCCGGGGGGCGGCACCGGGCTCGCTCGCGCCGGAGGACCTGCTGGCCAAGCTCGAGGGTGACGCCGCATGATCGGGGAACCGACGACCACCGAGGTGGCCGAAGGCGTCTACGCCTACGTGCAACCCGACGGCAGCTGGTGGATCAACAACACCGGGTTCCTCGCCGGCGACGACGGGGTGGTCAGCATCGACACCTGCGCCACCGAGCGGCGCACCCGGCGCTACGCGGCCGCCATCGCCGGGGTCACCGACGTGCCGGTGCGGACCATCGTCGTCACCCACCACCACGGCGACCACACCAACGGCAACTGCCTGTTCCCGGGAGCCACGATCCTCGCCCACGAGCGCTGCCGCGAGGTGGTGGCCGCTTCGCCCATCGGGTTCGGCGACGCGCTCTGGGGTGGCATCGACTGGGGTGACCTGGTCGTCGTCGCCCCGCAGGTGACCTTCACCGGTCGGGTCGACGTGCACGTGGGAGACCTGGTGGTGGAGCTGCACGCGCTCGACGGCCCGGCCCACACCGTGGGCGACGTCATCGCCTGGGTCCCGGAACGGTCGGTGCTCTTCGCCGGTGACCTCGTGTTCAACGGCGGCACGCCGTTCGTTCCGATGGGATCCATCCCCGGCTCCTTGGCCGCGCTCGAGCGCATTCGGGCCCTCGCCCCGGACACCATCGTTCCCGGCCACGGCCCGGTGTGCGGCGTCGAGGTGCTGGACGGGATCGCCGAGTACCTGCGGTGGGTGCAGCACCTGGCCGCCTACGGTCGGGCGCGGGGTCGGACCCCGCTCGAGGTGGCCACGTCCGCCGACCTCGGGCCCTTCGCCGCCCTGCTCGACCCCGAGCGCCTGGCCGGCAACCTCCACCGGGCCTACGCCGAGCTCGACGGCGCCGAGCCCGGGGCGCCGATCGACCTGGCCGCCGCCTTCGGCGACATGGTCGCGCTCAACGGCGGTGGGCCGCTCCCGTGCTGCGTCTGAGCCGAGACGCGCAGGAGCGACCCGGCCGTTCGGCGCGGGTCGCTCCTGGGTCGTGCTTGCGTCAGGTTTTCAGGACAGGGGCTTGACCGAGGAGGCCTGGAGGCCCTTCTGGCCCTGCGTGACCTCGAACTCGACCCGCTGGCCCTCGGTGAGCTCGCGGTAGCCCGAGACCTGGATCTGGGAGTGGTGGACGAAGAGATCCTCGCCGCCACCCTCGGGGGCGATGAAGCCGAAGCCCTTGGTTGCGTTGAACCACTTCACGGTTCCGGTTGGCATGGTGTTTCGTTTCCTTTGTTCTCCACGCATGACACTTGCGGGAGACAGAACGAAACCCTGCAGCGACGCCCACCTGCGTGATCTCGGACCGGGCGCACGAAAACCATAGCGGATCGGTGCAGTGACGCCACCGGTCCCGAGTGGGTCAGTCGACGGGCAGACGGCTGAACAGCTCGGTCTTCTGGTCCTCGAACTCCTCGAAGCTGATCTGCTTGGCCTCGAACTGCTTGTGCAGGGCCTCGACCAGCTCGAGTAGGTCGGCGGCTGACAGCTCCTCGCCGTAATCGCTCACCTTGGCGTCGGACACCTCGTCCTCGGGGCCCGGTCCTTCGGAACGCTCTTGGCGCTTGGCCCGCTTGGCCGCCTGCTTGGCCTGCTTGGCCCGGTCGCGCTGCAACTTCTCGAAGCTGGATCGTTGGGCAGCCATGTGGTCTCTCCGTTCGACGAGAAGCGCAAGCACACGTTGCCGGTGCCCGACGCCGGCCTAGGGGGTGCTGAGCGGCTCCGCTCCAGCCCCGTCGGCAGGAGCGAGCGCGGAAGCGGCCCCGGCCTCGTGGCCTGTGGGCCGACAGCCTACCTGAGCAGGACTTTCCGGCCAACCTGCCGGCCGTGCCTACCCCCGTAGGAACAGGACCCGGCTCCGCCAGTCGTTCCCGTCGATCCCCGGTCCGCTCACCACCGTCGCCGTCCCTGCGTCGGGGTACCCGCCGGCAAAGGCGGCCCGGTGCAGGTTGCCGTCGCTGCGGGTGGCCCAGTACAGCTGGCCGTTGGCGACGAACAGACCCGACGTGTCGCTCCAGTCGATGCTGGTGTCCACCACCACCTGGGGGTCACCGACGATGCCGCTGTCGGGGCTGAAGGCCCTCGAGTAGAGCTTCGGGTCACCGAAGAGCGTGTAGTGGATGCGGCCACCGGAGAAGAACATGCCGGTGACGTTCGGGAGCTGGCCGTAGAAGCCCGAGGGGTTCCCGCGGTAGACGCTGTCGCCCGATCCCGTCCGCACGTTGGCCCACAACGGGTCGTTGTAGGGGTCCACCACGCTGTCGGGCCCGAACGTGGTGCCGTTGAAGGTGCGCTGGTGGAGCTTGGCGTCGGTGGAGCCGTAGTACAGGGTGCCGTTGATCATGAAGCCGCCCCGGGCCTGGCTCCACGCCGTTCCCCCGGAACCGATGGTGGAGGTGGGCCCGACCGCGCCGGCCCCGTCGTAGCTGCGGACCCGCACGTCGTCGCCGCTGGACGGCGGAGGCGGCGACACATCGGTGCGCACGATCTCGATGCCGTTGATGAGCGGCATCTCGACCCGGTGGACGAAGCCGATGCGCACATGGCCGTCGCCGCCGGCGGTGACGTTGAACGCCTTCATGGTGCCGGTCTGGTCGCCCACATCGGCGACGATGTCGTAGTTGGGCAGCACGGTGGCACCGTCGAGGGTGACGTCGAACACCCGCTGGCCGGGCTGGCTGGTGCCGCCGTAGCGGTTGGCGAAGTAGAGCCGCACCTCCAGCGGGGTGCCCGCGGTCACCGGAAAGTCCCACGACATCTCCGGGTCAGGGGTGGGGCCCCAGCGCTCGGAGTCGAACACGGCGCGGGGGGTGGAGGCGGGCACGGTGCCGGCGACGTTGGCGACAGGGTCCCAGCCGGCGGTGGCGGTGGCGCCCCCGAGGTACGGGCTGGGGCTCTCGGCCGTGTCGGCGGACCAGTCCGGCCCGCCGTCGCTGGCCTGCAGCGCCGGCCCGGCGGCGTTGACGCGGTAGAGCACGTTCGTGTCGGTCGTCGTGCGCCGACCGGCCAGGTAGACGTTGCCGGGCAGGGTGCCCGTGTTGGCGGGGGGCAGGACGCGCCCGCCGGCGAGCGGGAAGAAGGCGATGCGGCCCCGGGAGTACTTGCGGTTCCCGATGAAGGTGGTGTCGCTGCCCACGTAGAGGCCGTTGGGGCTGGCGTAGATCTCCTCCGCGCCGTGGCCGCGGGGGTGGCGGCCCGGGTTCCACGCCAGCGGCACGCCGGTGGCGGGATCGAGGGCGCCGAGGCCAGGGCGGGCCACGGCGCCGGGACCGGCGTTGTCCTGGCCGTACGGGTTGTTCAGCCAGCGTTGGTGCCCGCCGACGTACACCGCGGTGCCGGTGATGGCGACCGAGTAGAGCGAGTCCGCGCCGGTGTGGTTGATCCACGTGGGGGCCACGTCGGCACCGCTGGCGGCCGTCTCCCAGCGGGCGGCGGCGTCACACGCCTCGAAGGAGCCGGCGTAGTAGCCGCCGGTGGTCACGACCACGAAGTAGGAGCCGTCGGGGGAGTACTCGACGTCGCGCATGTAGCTGTCGAAGGCCCACGAGAAGCAGTCGGGGGTGAACGTGCTGGTGTTCCAGCCGAGGTCGACCGCCGCCGCCGCCCCGGCGAGGTCCACCCGCACGATCTGGTCCCGGGGCTGGCCGCCGGCCGAGGTGAAGTTGCCGATGACCACCATGTCGGTGCCGTCGGGTGTGATGTCGAGCTTGTTGACCCCGATCGCCGCGATCGCGCCGCTGCCGTTGTAGTTGTGGTGGCCGGCGAGCTGGATGCCCATGAACGGGTCCACTGCCCCCGTGGCCGGGTTGACCGCGGCCAGCCCGGCGTGGACGGTGGTCGCCAGCTTGGTGAAGGTGCCGCCCAGGTAGAGGCGGCCACCGGCGGTGTCGAGGTCGGTGACGATCCCGTTCGGCGTGGGCACCTTGAACGTCGAGACGCTGGCGCCGGTGGCGGTGCGGACGAGGGCAACGGACTTGGCGGCAATGCCGTTGACGGTGGTGAACCGACCGCCGACGTAGACGGACATGCCGTCGGCACCGGGCTCCAGGGCCCGGACCTCGCCGTTGACCGCCGGCACGAAGCCGGTGTCGACAACGCCGGTCGTGGCATCGAAGGCGGCCAGGTAGTCGCGGGTGAGGACGGTGGCCGAGCCCGGGTTGCGGACCCCGGTGAACGTGCCGCCCACGATGATGCGGTTGCCGATCTGGAGGACGGCCTTCACCGCGCCGTTGGTGAAGTACGGCGTGGCCGTGGAGGGCACGGCGTTGACCACGGCGTTGTGCGGGACGTTCTCCGCCGACGCGCTGGTGCCGAGGAGCCCCCCCAGCAGGGCGAGGACGAGGACGACAGCAGCTCTGCGGGCGAGCGGGCCCCGCGTGGTGGTGGTCATGGTCCCCCGGGCGTCGACGTGACCGTCAGCATGTTACGCTTCGTAGTGGGTGCGCAACGCAGTCACACTGCGTGGTCGCAGCGTCGGATTCAGCTCCCGACGTTGCCGGCGTCGATGAGGAAGGCGATCTTGCAGTTCACCTTGTAGTTGGTGAGCTCGCCGCCCTCGCCGACCTCGGCGCTGCTCGAGATGACCTCGACGCCCTTGATGTTGCGAATGGTCTCGGACGCGGTGCGCACGGCGTTGCGCACCGCCCCGCTGAAGGACTCCGTGGAGCTGCCGACGAGCTCGATGACCTTGACCACGCCGCCGGGGGTTTCGTTTGCCATGTCTGCGGTCTAGCACCCCACCGCCCCTGCGCGCTCAGGCCGGTGCCGCTCTACGCCGGACCGCGATGGCGGCGGCCACCGCCGAACCGGCCATGTTGGCGATCAGGTCACGGCCGGTGTTGTGGTAGCCGCCGACATTGGTGTCCTCCAGCACCAGCGTGGCGATGAACTCCACCACCTCGTTGAGAGCACCGACGCCCATCCCCGCCAGCCACACCGCCACGGCCGTGCCCATCCGGTGCCCGGGGTCCGCCCCGAGCCAGGGGCGGGTCGCCTCCCACCAGGCCAACCCGGCGCTGCCGAAGCCCACGAAGTGCACGACGTTGTCGGCGTGGAGCCGTCCCCCGATCAATGCGTTGTAGAGCGTGCGGTCGTCGCCGATGCCCACGATGCCGCCGGCGAGGTGGCCGGCCCCCCAGAGGGCGAGACCGGCCAACACCAGCCCGCTGAAGCCGTCCGGCGGCTCGATGCGGGCCACGAGGAACGCACCGCCGACCACCAAGACGGCGTAGGGCACGGTCAGCTCCGCGCCGGTAACGAGGCCGTAGACGGTGAATCCGGCGACGTAGGCGGCGACCACGGCGACGAGCGGCCGGTGCCGCGCCGCGGCGACGCGGGCGCGGGGCATGGCCCACGGTAACCGGGGCCGGACGCGGGGCCCGGCGACCGCCGGCGTCGGCCGCTACCGTCGGCGACGGCGCTCGACCGAGGGGGTAGCGATGGCAGAGCTCGGGTTCCCGGCCGGTCCGGACGACCTCGGACCCGGATGGTTCACCGCTGCGCTGCGGTCGACGAGGACCATCGGCGACCACGTCGAGGTGACGTCGGTCCACGCCGAGCCGATCGGGATCGGAATCGGGGTGCTGGCCCTGCTGTGGCGGGTGCAGATCACCTACGACCGACCGGGGGCCGGGCCCCCGTCGGTCGTGCTGAAGCTCCCGCACACCGGCGCCGAGTCGCGTCACCTCGCCGGCGCGTTCCGCTTCTACGAGCGCGAGGTCCGCTTCTACGAGGAGGGAGCGGACCGATCGCCGTTGCGCACTCCGGCCCGCTACGCCTCCGCCTATGACGAGGGTTCGGGCGATTTCGTGCTGGTGATCGAGGACCTCGGTGATCGGCGTGTCTACGACCAGCTCGAGGGCTGTCCGCCCGACCCCGCCGCCCGCACCGTCCGGGCCCTCGGCTCCCACCACGCCGCCTGGTGGGAGTCACCCGACCTCGCCCGGCCGTGGGTGATGCGCGTCGCCGATCCTCCCAACCCCCAGGCGCTGGTCCCCGCGCTTCGCCAGTCGTGGCCGATCATCGAGGGACGGTTTGCATCCGTGCTCCGGGGACCGGTCTTCGAGGCGGCGCGGCGCATGCCCGACGTCACGGTCGCGCTGATGGAGCGTCTTTCGGAGCCGCCGCTCACCCTGCTCCACGGCGATCCTCGCCTCGACAACCTGTTCTTCTCCGACGACGTCGAGGGCGATGACGGCGTGGCGTTCGTCGACTGGCAGATCACCGGCTCGGGCCGGGGTCCCTACGACGTCGCCTACTTCTTGTCCCAGAGCCTCGTGCCCCAGGTCCGCAAGGAGACCGAACGGGACCTGCTCGCCGCCTACCACCAGGCCCTGCTCGACGGAGGGGTGGAGGGGTACTCCTTCGAGGACTGCTGGGAGGACTACCGGCTGGCCACCCTGTTCGTCCTCGTGTACCCGCTGAACGCCGGGTCCGTGGACCTCGTCAACCATCGGGCCGTGGCCCTCTTCACCGCCATGCTCGAGCGGGCGGTGGCGGCCATCATCGACCTCGACGCCCTCGAGCTGATGCCCACCTGAGGTCTACTGCTCGGGCACCCCGACCTCGTCGGAAGCCGATGATTACCGGCTTCGACGGTCGTCCTAGCTCCCGTGCCCCGGGATCTCGCTGCCATGGTCGTGCTCCTCCGCGACGGCGCCGAGGTGGCGTGTTGGCCGATGGAGCGCGCTGGTCGCCACGGGCTCGCCCTCGTCGACGAGCTGGCGCGGCTGGCGCTCGGCGCCCGCCGCCTGGGCTGCTCGATCCGTCTGCGGGACACCTGCCCGCGGCTGCTCGTACTGCTGGAGCTGGTCGGCCTCGACGAGGTCCTCGCCGAGATCCCGGCCCTAGGCCGGCGGGAGGTGGTCGGGGAGAACGAAGGCGGCGAACAAGGTCGGGTCGAGGAAGTTGTGGTGCCCGATGATCCGGTCGCCTGAGACCTCGATCACCTGGAGGGCCCACGGCCGGTGGCCGCCCTCACCATCGGAGTGGTACGCACCGAACGCTGCGGTGCCGTTGGCCCGGGTGGCGAGCAGGCGCGAACCACGGCATTCGATGCCCTGCCCGAGGAAGAACCGGCCCATCTCCACCGGGCCTTGCAGCCAGAGGGCGAAGGGGGGCATCGACATGACGGCGTCCTCGTGGAGGAGGGTGACCAGGCGGTCGATGTCGTAGCGCTCGAAGGCCTCCACGTAACGGGCGAGGAGCGCCTCCTGGTCGGCGTCCATCGCCGAAGGCGCGGCGGCGTCCAGGTTGTGATCGGCGAGGGTCGCCCGGGCCCGCTGGAGGGCGCTGTTGACCGACGCCACGCTCGTCTCCAGCAGCTCGGCCACCTCGCGGGCCTGCCACCGCAGGACCTCGCGCAGGATGAGCACCGCCCGCTGCCGGGCGGGCAGGTGTTGGAGGGCGGCGACGAAGGCGAGCCGGATGGTCTCCCTCGAGGCCGCCAGCTCGGCCGGGTCGCCGTCGGTCGGTAGGACCCGTACGTCGGCGATGGGCTGCACCCAGGCGTGCTCGGGCAGCATCGGCCCGAGGGCGGTGTCGGCCGTCGACGACGGTCCCATCTCCATCGGCCGGGCCCGCCGCTGGGGGCTCCGCAGCATGTCGAGGCAGACGTTGGTGGCGATGCGGTAGAGCCACGACCGCACCGTGGACCGCCCTTCGAAGCCCTCCATGCTCCGCCACGCCCGCACCATCGTCTCCTGCACCGCGTCCTCGGCCTCGGACCCCGAGCCGAGCATCCGGTAGCAGTAGCCGGTGAGCTCCCGGCGGTGCTGCTCCAGGTCGTCCGGGCCGAGCTCGCTGCTCTTCACGGCTTCGGGTTGGAGGGTCACGGGGCCGGAGTGTAGGACGATGGTCACGATGGCCTTCCTGGGTCGGCGCGGCCGCGCGTGGCGCGACGAGGACTCCGACGGCGCCCGGTCCCCGAACTCATCGCCAGGTCTTCTCGGGTCACGGGACGCGGCCACGCGCGTCCCATGACCCGAGAACCGTGGCCCGGTCACGACCGACCCGCCCGGCTATCCCCCGCCGAGGCGGCGTTGCTCGCGCTCCAGCACGATGTCGTCGGGATCGGCGGCCAGGAAGGTGACGGCGGCGTGGGCGGCCACGCCGATCCCCCACCCGGCCAGCGGGTACAGGAACCAGGGGTGGCCGCCGCCGGTGGCGGCCCAGACGACGAAGAGGAAGATGTTCACGGCGGCCCACACGACGACGTGGACGTAGAGCGCGCGCCGTCGCAGGATCTGGCGGGCTTCACGCTCCCGGAAGGCGGCGCGGGCGAAGTCGTCCATGTTCAGGTGCTCCTCTGTTCGATGACGGTCTCGATGCGCCGAGCGGCGTCATCGAGGATCGACATGGTCGACGACACGCTCTCCGTCTACCCGTCGCCGTCACCGGCGCACTGCCCGTCCTGCCCGTTCCGGGAGCCGTGCATCCTCCGCACCGAACGGGGCGACGCCGAGGACGTCCTCGCCACGTCGTTCCGGCCCCACCCGCCCGAGGAGGTCTCCGAGGGCCGGCTCGGCGGCGTCACGTGGGGTCTCGGCCGGGGCGCCGCCCCACCCCACCTCGGGGTGCGCTAAAGCGCGCCGCGGGCGGCGGCCACCGCGGCCTGGCCGATGCTGATGCCGCCGTCGTTGGCGGGCACGAGGCGGTGGGTGAGCACCTCGAGCCCGGCGGCGGTCAGCTCGTCCTCCACCACCTCGCTCAGGCGCACGTTCTGGAAGACGCCGCCGCTGAGCGTCACCGTGGTCAGGCACGCGGTACGCGCCGCCGCGCCGGCGAGGACGGCGGCCGCCCGCCCGACAGCCTCGTGGACGCCCGCCGCCACCAACGGAAGCGGCGTTCCCTTCGCCCGGTCGGCAAGCGCGGCCACCAGGAGCGGTGCCGGGTCGATGACGCCGCCGTCCACGTCGATGGGGTACGAGGGCGCCTCGCGGCGGGGAACGGTGCGCGCCGCGGCCTCGAGCTCGATGGCGGCCTGGGCCTCGTAGGAGACGGTCGTCCGCAGGCCGAGCAGCGCGGCGAGGGCGTCGAACAGGCGACCCATGCTGGTAGTCACCGGTCCGTGGCCCCGCCGGGCGAGGTCGGCAACGGCGGCGAGGCGCTCGTCGTCGAAGGGCGGTTCGACGCCGGCGGCCAGGGCCCACGCCACACCCATGCGCCACGGCTCCCGGATGGCGGCCACCCCGCCGGGCATGGTGACCGGGCGGAGGTGCCCCACCCGTTCGAACCCGGTCAGGTCGGCCACCAGGGCCTCGCCGCCCCACAGCGTCCCGTCGGACCCGTAGCCGAGGCCGTCGAAGGCCAGGCCGACCACCGGACCGCGGCGGCCGTGCTCGACCAGGCACGACGCCACGTGAGCGTGGTGGTGCTGGACGGCACACGCCTCGAGGTCCAGGTCGGCGGCGAACTTGGTCGAGAGGTACTCGGGGTGCAGGTCGTGGGCGACGACCTCGGGGGTCACGCCGTACAGGTCGCACAGGTGCCCCACGGCCTGCAGGAACGACTGGTAGGTGGCGAGGTGCTCGAGGTCCCCGATGTGGTGGCTGGCGACCACCGCGCCCCCGGTCGTGACCGCCACCGTGCTCTTCAGCTCGGCCCCGACGGCGAGGATCGATCGGGCCGCCGGGACGGGCAGGAGGTGGGGCTCCGGTGCGTAACCCCGCGACCGGCGCAACAGCCGGATCCCGCCCCCGGGCCGGACGCGGGCCACCGAGTCGTCGCAGCGGATGTGGATCGGGCGGTCGTGGACGAGGAGGAAGTCGACCATTGGGCCGAGGCGGGCGACGGCGTCGGCGTCCTCGTGGGCGATGGGCTCGTCGCTCAGGTTGGCGCTGGTCATGACGAGCGGGCGGGCGACACCGGCCATCAGCAGGTGGTGCAAGGGCGAGTAGGGCAGGAAGACGCCGAGCTCGACCAGACCGGGCGCGACGGCCCCGGCGACGGCGGCGGCGCCGGAGCGTCGGGGGGCGACCACGATGGGCCGGCGAGGTGACACGAGCGCCGCCCGTGCCGCAGGGTCCAGGTCGCACAGCGCCCCCGCCGCGGCCACGTCGGGGACCATGACCGCGAACGGCTTGTCGTCGCGGGCCTTGCGGCGACGCAGCTCGGCGACGGCCGCACCGCTGGTGGCATCGGCGGCCAGGTGGTAGCCGCCGATGCCCTTCACGGCCAGGATGGCGCCGCTGCCCAGCGCGTCGACGGCGGCGTCGAGCGCGGCGTCCCCGTCAGCCAACGGGCTCCCGTCGGGCGCACGCCACGTGAGGCGGGGCCCGCACGCCGGGCAGGCGTTGGGCTGGGCGTGGAAGCGCCGGTCGGCCGGGTCGTGGTACTCCGTCTCGCAGGCGGCGCACATCGTGAAGCCGGCCATCGTCGTCGCCGGCCGGTCATAGGGAACCGAGAGGACGATCGTGTAGCGCGGACCGCAGTCGGTGCAGTTCGTGAACGGGTACCGGAAGCGACGGTCGGCGGGATCGTCCACCTCGGCCAGGCAGGCCGCGCACGTCGCCGTGTCCACCGCCACCGGAGCGGCCGGGCGGCCCTCCGCCGTGGTGGTCACGATCTCGAACCCGGTCCCGCCCGCCGGCGCCACCGAGGCGACGTCGACCCCGGTGACGATGGCCAGCGGGGGCGGCTCCTCGACCAGCCGTCGACACAGCTCCGCCACCGCCGCCCCGGCGCCCTCGACCTCCATCACCACGCCGGCGCTGTCGTTTCGGACCCACCCGATCAGCCCGAGCTCGACGGCGTTGCGGTAGACGAACGGCCGGAACCCGACCCCCTGGACGGTGCCGCGCACCTCGATGCGGGACCGCTCCGGCGGCGCCGTCAACAGATGCGCGGGAGCGGGTCGCCGACGAGCATGTCGACGATGCGGGTGCCGCCGAAGCTGGTGAGCAGGACCACGATGCGTTCGGGTTCGGCCCGGATCTCGCCGATCACGGTGGCGTCCCGGCCGTAGGGGTGGGCCCGCATGGCCGCCAACCCGGCGTCGACCTCGTCGGGCGGGACCACCGCGATGAGCTTGCCCTCGTTGGCCACGTACAGCGGGTCGATCCCGAGCAGGTCGCACGCCCCGGTCACCGCCGGCGCGACGGGCAAGGCGCTCTCGTCCAGCACGACGGCGAGCTCGGTGGCCCGGGCCAGCTCGTTGCACACCGTCCCCACGCCGCCCCGGGTGGGGTCGCGCAGCCACCGGGTTCCCGGCGCCGCCGTCAACAGGTCGTCGACGAGCCCGCCGAGCGGCGCCGTGTCCGAGCGGATGTCAGCCTCCAGCGCGAGGTCGCCGCGGGCCAGCATGACCGCCATGCCGTGGTCGGCGATCGTGCCCGACACCACGACGGCGTCACCCGGCCTCACGAGCTCGGGACCGAGCACCCGACCTTCGGGGATGATCCCGACCCCGGCGGTGGTGATGTACATGCCGTCGGCCGCGCCCCGGTTCACCACCTTGGTGTCGCCGGTGACGATGGTGACCCCGGCGGTGGTGGCGGCGGCGGCCATGTCGGCCACGACGTCGCGGAGCTCGGCCATCGGGAAGCCTTCCTCCAGGACGAAGGCGCTCGACAGCCACGCGGGACGGGCGCCGGCCATGGCCAGGTCGTTGACCGTGCCGTGGACGGCGAGGTGGCCGATCGAACCACCGGGGAAGGTGCGGGGCTGCACGACGAAGGAGTCCGTGCTGAAGGCCAGCCGCGTGCCGCCGATGTCGACGGTGGCGGCGTCAGCCAGGGCTCGCAGCTCGTCGTTGGCGAAGGCGTCGAGGAAGAGGGCGTCCACCAGCGCCGCCGACGCCTTGCCGCCGGCCCCGTGGGCGAGGGTGATCACCTCGTCGGTCAGCCGGGGGCGACGCCGGCGGAACGCCTCGATCCGTTCGAGGACCGCCGATTCCCGTCCGTCGGAGGTGGCGGTCACGCCGCACCGACCGTCTGGCGCCCGAGCGTGGCCTGCACGCCCCGCCACAGGTCCACCACGATCGCCGCCTGGGTCTCCTGGATCCGGTGGACGCTGTCGGCGTGCACGACGATGCAGTGGTCGATGTCTCCGGAGGCGGCCATTCGGCCCCCGTCGTATCCGGCCAGGCCCACGGTGAGGACACCGCGCCGGCGGGCCTCCGCAAACGCCACGACCAGGTTCTCGGAGTTGCCGCTGGTCGACAGACCGAGGGCGATGTCGTCAGGACCGGCGGCGGCGATCAGCTGGCGGCCGAACACGAGGTCGAAGCCGACGTCGTTGCCGAGGGCGGTCAGGACCGCCTCGTCGGCGGCCAGCGAACGGGCCGGGAGCACGCGTCCCGTGGGCGGGACGAGGAACAGCGCGGCGACGCCGGCGGCGTCGGTGGCGCTCCCGCCGTTGCCGAAGGTGAACAACCGCCCGCCCCGTGCGAACCGGTCGACCATGGCGGCCACGGCGGCGGCGACCATGTCGGCCGTGCCGGCACGGGTGGCGGCTCGCAGCGCCATGCTCTCGCCCGCCTTGGCCTCCGCCGAACGGGCGAGGTCGGCCAGCAGGGCGGGCCCGTCGTGCTCGTCGCCCTCGATGAACGGGTACAGGAAGTCGGTCACGGAGCGGCCTCGATGGCCGCCGGGACCGACGGCGGCCGTGATAGCGCCAGCGGGCGGCCGCCACTCGAGCGAGGCCCGCCGAGCGAGACCATGGGCACGGTCACGGAGCGGCCTCGACCAGGGTGATGGCGGTGCCGGCGTGCACGAGGAGCAGGTCTCCCCGGTGGACCTCGCCCACCATGGTCGTGTCGATCTCCTCCACCCCGGCCGCCGTCCGCACGTACGCGCCCGCGCCGCCCTCGTCGACCACCTCGGCCAACCGGCCCTCGTCCGAACAGGTGATGCACACCTCCCCCTCGCACTCCTCCTCGCCGACCAGCAGCCCCGGGTGCTCGAAGCACACGTGGGTCAGCTCCCAGAGGAGGTGGTAGAGGAGGACGAGCCGCCCGTCGTGGACGGCGAGACCGGTGTCGTCGGCCAGCCAGAGCACGTGGTCCGCCGCACCGGCCGGCGGTCGGTCGCCGGCGCCGATCCAGACCGTCATCGCGCCCCATGCCGGCGCCCTGCGGGCCACGTCGGCCACCGCCGCGTCGTCGTCCCCACCGCCGACGATTAGCACCACGTCGCCGCTCGCCACGAGCGGGCGCAAGGGGTCCGCGCCACCTCCGGCGGGCGTGGTGACGGCAACCGCAGGAAGCGCCCGCTTGCCGACGATGACCGGGTGCACGAACTCGACGGCGACGTGCTGCGCGTGCTCCGGCCGATCCGGTGCCCAGCACCACATCGTTGCGCCCGACGCGAACCGGCGGGCGATGGCCAGCGCCGCCGCGGCGAGGCCGGGGGCGATCGGGCCGAGCGTCGCTCCGGCATCGACGTCGTCCATGTTCGCCTCCTCACGTCGCCCGGCGGGGTTGGGAGCGTACTGCTTGACGGACCCTCCGGCTCCGGCTGGCAAGCCGTTCGAGGAATCGGCGCCGGATGGCGAAGCAGCCCCCCAGCTGTATGCGGTGCCACTTCTCCAAGAAGGCGCCGCGCCACTTCCTCTATCCCGCGCTCCTCCTGCTGCTGGCCGAGGAACCGCGCCACGGCTACCGGCTGGTCGATGCCGTGCTCCGGCTGGGGTTCGGTCCTTCCGACCGGCCGAGCATCTACCGGGCGCTCGGCGAGCTCGAGGCGGACGGCCTGCTCCGGTCGTGGTCGGCGGCGCCGACGGCCGGTTCCACCAGGCACGTCTACGCCGTGACCGATAACGGGTTCGAGTCGCTAGCCACGTGGATGGGGGTCGTCGACGACGAGCGCAGCGGCCTCGAGGCCATGTTGAAGCGCTACGACGCAGTGCTCGAGCCGTAGGCGCGGCTTCGGGCCCGTCCGCTGCCGGTGAGGGCGAAGGTGACGGCGAACAGGGCGGCGCCGACCAGGACGATGCTCGGACCCGACTGCACATCGAGGTGGTAACTGAGGTTCATCCCCACGAAACCGGTGACGGCACCGATGATCGTGGCGAGGAACAACATGGTGCTGAACGAGCTCGTCAGCATGCGGGCGATGGTGGCCGGGATCACGAGGGTGGCGGCGATGAGGGTCACGCCGAGCACTCGCATCGTGGCCAGGATCGACACTGCGAGCACGAGCATCAGCAGGGCGTCGACCCGCGCCGTGCGCACGCCCGAGGCCTCGGCCACCTCGGGGTCGAAGGTGGTGAACAGCAACGGGCGGTACCCGAAGAACACGACCAGGGCCACGCCGAGGGTGGCAGCTATCACCGCCCACACGTCCGGCGTGTCGACACCGAGGATGTTGCCGAAGAGGGCGGCGTCGAAGCTCGGGCCCCGCCCGCCGAAGACGGCGAACAGGGCGAGACCGAGGGCGAACGACGCAGTGGTGATGACGCCGATGGCGGCGTCGGCGCCGATCACCCGCCGGCGGGTGACCCCGTTGATCGCCAGGGCCGAGGCGACGCCCCACGCGCCAGCGCCGAGCGCGAAGTTGATCCCGAGCAGGGAGCTGGCGGCGAAGCCTCCGAAGATGGCGTGGGAGAGGCCGTGGCCGATG